>Ga0163144_10000064_pt1 | contig 233647 bp, 188 predicted proteins | sample OliLak19BULKMAT1_FD_123175 | JGI IMG/M metagenome (GOLD analysis project Ga0163144, IMG submission 123175) | Freshwater microbial mat bacterial communities from Lake Vanda, McMurdo Dry Valleys, Antarctica - Oligotrophic Lake LV.19.BULKMAT1 | ecosystem: Environmental > Aquatic > Freshwater >... | reverse complement strand
CGAGTATGCGCCCGAGCACGAAAGCCTCTTTGACGAACTGGTTGCGATCCTGCGAGGCACGGAAGAGTGGAAGTACGTTGACCGCGAAGTGGACATTCGCGTCCGACGCGAGTGATTCGGGCAATCCGAGTAATCCTGTCGATCACGAGCCAGATTCATCCATTCAGGTACGTCGCAACTGCCTGTCGCCGACGATCCACCCGCAACTCAAACACATCGGGCCTTGCGTAGTGTCCAGACGGATCGAAGTTCTGACGCTCGCGCCGCACTGCGTCCAGCGACACATCCGCGTAGATCAGACGTTCCTCGTTTGATACAGGCGGCACGATCCACTGCCCATCGGGCCCCGCGATGCACGAGCCGCCATCGCTGATCAACTCACCTGGCGTCACCATCCGTTCCCGAAAAGGCACGCCCGCGGGAATGTCCTGCTCGCGCAGCAGGCTACTCGCTGAAAGCACGAACGAGCGTGACTCCATCGCGATGAACCTGGTGATGTCGATGGTGTTGCGAACGCAGCCAGGCCACAATGCCACATGCAGGTTGACTCCCTGTGCGTAGAGCGCGGCCCGCACAAGAGGCATCCAATTCTCCCAGCAGTTGAGTGCGCCGAGCGTCAACTGCCCAACCGGATGCGCGACCAAGCCGGCACCGTCGCCGATGCCCCACGACAGCCGCTCCTCGTATGTGGGCATGAGTTTGCGATGCACGCTCAGTACTCGTGCGGGCGCTTCCTCCATCCCTGGCTTCATGCCTGGCATTACACCGGGCTTCACACCGGGCTTTAGACTTGGTTCCAAACCAATTACGACTCGCGAGCAGTACACCGTGTGCCCGGCCCGATCCATCGCCCGCTCGGCTACGCCCAGCACGACGGTAATGTTGTGCTTGCCCGCCACTCGACGTACATCATCGAGATCTCCCGAATTGCCAGTGTCTTCGCTGATGACCACCGACTGGTCGAGGTACAAAGCGTGCAGTTCCTTCTGGTCTGAAGCGTTGAATCGCGCGGCATCGGTGCGACTGAGCCAGTGCGGATACGCGGGCACCAACGTCTCGCCGAACGCGACCAGACTCGCTCCATGCTTTCCAGCCTCATCGATCGCGGCGACCACCTTCTCGAGTGTTCGTCGTTTGTCAAGAAAGACTGGCGCGATTTGGGCAATGCAGACTCGCATTCGCAAGTATTGGGGCACGACACATAGATGTGACAGGCCAAAGAAAAAGCCCTGACTTTCGCCAGGGCTTGTTTGCGGATATGTACTTTATACCAGATCGCTATCGCGACTGGACGAGTGTATTACCAGCCGCCACGGCCACCGGAGCCGCCGCGACCACCGCCGCCGCCACCACCACCACCACCGAAGCCGCCACGGCTTCCGCCGCCGCCGCCGCCACCGAAGCCGCCACGGCCACCGCCGCCGCCTGCTTCACGGGGCTTGGCCTCGTTGACGGTCAGATCGCGGCCATCCACATTCTTGCCGTTGAGGGCGGCCATGGCCGCCTTGGCTTCAGCATCGTTGGACATTTCGACGAAACCGAAGCCGCGGGGGCGACCGGTTTCGCGATCCATCACCAACGAAGCGGAAGTCACCGCACCGTGTGGCTCAAACAGAGCGCGCAACTGACTCTCGGACGTATTGAACGACAAGTTACCGACGTACATCTTCATACTGCAATATCCAAGCCCGAACTCTAACTGAAAAAACCGGTGCTTGGATGCGGGCAGATGCAAAGCGTCGGTGACCTGAGGCAGCGCCGACCCATGCCGGCGTACTTTGAGACAAAGCAGTATAGGGCGCTAGACCTGTCGGCGACGGATGAACCTGTTATATGTCGTAATATCTTGTATTCAAACAACTTAGAGTTTCTACTTGGGTTGAAGGCCTTCATGCAATGCACACGAACTCTTGGCGCGAGCATAAGGCTTTCCTGATCCTGGAGGCTGTATGCTCCAGTTGAAAGCAGCGTGCTTGAACGCACGCTTCATCGCCCTGTTCGAAAGAACACAGAGAGAGGCTACCCATGAACTTCGTTCCAGTTTTGTCCTGCGCGCTCGCTTGCGCCTGTTCCGCATCCGCCTTCGCGAGTATCACCATCACCCAGTGGAACTTCCAGAACTTCGCCATCGGTATCAACAACACCCCTGTTCCCAGCAGCGGTTCGGGCAGTGCGACCGAATTGGGCATGACAAACACGCTCAATACCGTCCGGAGCGTCGCGGCGTCTGACATCTTCGGAGGCAACAGCGCGGGCGGAAGCACCGATCCGATCCAAAGCGGAACGCCCCAGATCGCTCGCGCATGGCGCTTTCGTGGCGGTGCGGCCCCGGGTGGTCCTAGCGCCAACGGCTGGTCGAGCAACGCGTCGCTTCAAACCCAAGGCGCACAGTTCAACGCTTCAACCGTGGGCTTCAGCGGAATCAGCGTCTCCTTCGACCTTTACGTCACGGATCGCGGCCCGCGCAATTGGCAGGTCCAGTACACCTTCGACGGTGCTATCTGGACAAATATCGGTGCCGCCGGTACCGCTGGCCTGGGCGATGATCGCTGGTACAACAGCAATGTGGTGGACCTGTCCAGCATCGCTGGAGCCGACAACAACGCCGACCTCGGCATTCGCGTTGTGAGTACTTACGGCGCGGGGACCACGCAGTACTTCGCGGCTGATAACGGGCCCATGAGCAACACCAGCGGCAACTGACGATTCGATACGGTCACGTTCACCGCAGTGCCCGCGCCCGCCGGGGCTGCGCTGCTGGGTGCGGCGGGGTTGATCGCGGTCCGTCGCCATCGCGACTGAGTTTCACATTGGGTTGTCGCTTTAGCGTTGGCTTTGTTCTGATCATTCCCCGGGCCTACCCGGGATTTTTCGTGCGCTCTTCGCAAGCACTATATCACGACCGTCTTGTTCGCTTCACACCAACTCCTTTCCAATCCAGGGCGGCAGCGCGAGTCGATGCTGGATGTTGTATCGGCGCAACGCCTGGCGGCAGGTGGCGACGAATCAACTCAGCCAGTCCGGCAATCTGATCGCGCAGTGGCGAAGAATTTCGCGTACACAGCGCGATGCGTCGAACCGGCGCTCGTTCATCAAACACGCGAACTTCGACCAACTTGCTCAACTCGGGCGACAACTCGCATGCCAGTTGCGGCAGCAGCGAGTATCCCTCACCCGCCGCCACCAGGTACTTGAGTGTTTCCAAACTTGCTGCGACAAGCCTGGGAGTGCTTCCGCCCCTGCGATTGCACAATGAAATCGCCTGATCACGCAGGCAATGCCCGTCCTCCAGCAGCACCATATCGCAGGCACATAGTTTCGCGGGCACCAGACGATCACCGCACGCCAGGCTGTGACCACGGGGCGCGATGAATCGAAATACTTCTTCAAACAGCGGCATGCATTCCAGCGAATCAACGCGAATAGGGAGCGAGACTAGCGCAGCGTCAAGCGTGCCCTCCTGCAACGAGTGCAGCAGTGAAGCGGTCGGATGCTCGCTGATGGAGAATGTCCCGTCTCCACCCATCGCTTTCATGGCGGGCAGCAGATGAGGAATCAGGTACGGGCCAAGCGTGGGAATAATCCCTACCCGCAGCGGGCGACGACGCGGATCGGATATTGAACTTGCGCGCGATTCCATCCTGCTCGCCAGCACCAGCAGTTCGTGAATCATGGGGAGTACGCGCTCGCCCGCGGGCGTCGTAAGGAAACGCCGCCCTGTCCGCTCAAAGAGGGTGCTGCCCAGCGCCGCCTCGACTTTTTGCACCTGACTCGAAAGCGTCGGCTGGGCGATGTGCAGCGAATCGGCGGCCCTGCCAAAGTGGCGAAGAGCAGCCACGGCGGCAACAGCATGAAAGTCTCGCAGCAGCAGCCCATCCATACTCATCAGAAACTCCGATTGAAATCTTTGTATTGATTGATTGGACTGATGATAGCCCGGTGTGTACTTTTGTGTGTAAAAACAATTCCCCAACTCGTGCCACGCGCCGCACGCCCACAGGAGACAGTCATGGCCAACGCACCGCACCACGCCGGTCAATCCACAAGCCCGATCCTCACCACCGCCAACGGTGCTCCCATCGGCGTGCAGCACGCCCTGACCGCCGGGCCGCGCGGGCCTCTCCTGATGCAGGATGTCGCGCTACTGGAACAAATGCAGCACTTCAACCGCGAGCGCATCCCAGAGCGCGTCGTCCATGCCAAGGGCAGCGGCGCCTATGGCACGTTCACTGTCACCAACGACATCACGCGATACTCCAAGGCTTCCCTCTTTGCCAAGATCAGCAAGAAGACCGAGACGTTCCTGCGCTTCTCCACTGTTGCGGGCGAGCGTGGCGCGGCGGACGCAGAACGCGACGTGCGCGGCTTTGCCCTTAAGTTCTATACGGACGAGGGGAACTGGGACCTCGTGGGCAACAACACGCCCGTCTTCTTTGTCCGCGATCCCTACAAGTTCCAGAACTTCATCCATACCCAGAAGCGCAACCCCCAGACCAATCTCCGTGACATGGATATGCAATGGGACTTCTGGAGCCAGTGCCCCGAATCGTTGCACCAGATTACCATCCTCTTCAGCGACCGCGGCATCCCATCCACCTACCGCAATCTCCACGGATTCGGCAGCCACACGTTCTCTCTCATCAACGCTATCGGTGAGCGCGTCTGGTGCAAGTTCCACTTCAAGTCCAGGCAGGGCATCAAGAACATGACCGACGAGCAGTCGTCCAGCACCATCGCAGCGGACCGTGAAAGCCACCAGCGCGACCTGTTCCACAGCATCGCCAATGGAGACTTCCCCAAGTGGCGCGTCTGCATCCAGGTAATGACACAGTCCCAGGCCGACAGTTTCCGCTGGAATCCCTTCGACCTCACCAAGGTGTGGCCACAGAAGGAGTTCCCGCTGATCGAAGTCGGCGAACTCGAACTCAATCGCAATCCCCAGAATTACCACGCCGAAGTCGAACAAGCCGCCTTCAAGCCCAGCGCGTTGGTCCCGGGCATCGCCAGCAGCCCCGACAAGATGCTCCAGGCCCGCCTGATGAGTTACGCCGACACGCACCTGCATCGCCTGGGCGTCAATCACCACCAGATTCCCGTCAACAAGCCCCGCTGCCCGGTGATGAACTACATCCGCGACGGTGCCCTCGCCGATGGCGGCTATGGCAGTGCTCCCAACTATTGGCCCAACACCATCGCCAGTGCTCCAAAGCCCGACGCGAGTTTCGCCGATCCCGCATGGAACCTCGGGCAGACCATCGTCGATCGCTTCGACAGCACCAAGGATCACGATGACTTCACCCAGCCAGGCAATCTCTACCGCATGTTCGACGATGCCCATCGCGACCGCCTCACCAGTCGCATCGCGGGCGTGCTGGGCCAGGCCCGCCACGAGGTACAGATGCTCCAAATCTGCCACTTTTACCGTGCCGAGGCCGACTATGGCACGCGTGTGGCCAAGAAGTTGAACATAGACCTGAACGCGTTTACCTCTCACATGCAGGCAACACCGGCGGTGCCCGCGATGGTCTGACAGGTAGCACATTATCTCGTCGCTCTTCGAATAGGATTCGCGTGCCGACGATGGAACACCCACCACCAAACTCGCCTGTCCTCGCTCCGGCCCACTCGCCCTCGGTGTTTTCTCCGTCCACCGACGTGCATGTCGCGCCCAGGGCGCGCGTCAGGTGGCGCTGGGCCTTCGCGGGCTTGTCGTTCCTCTGCTTCTGCCTTGGGGTGGTCGGTGCCTTCGTGCCAGGGCTTCCCACCACAGTCTTTCTGCTCCTGGGATCGTACTTTGCCGCCAAGTCCTTTCCGTGGATCGAAGATCGGTTCCTGAAACTTCGGCTGCTGCGCCCCTATGCCAGCTTTGTCCTTTCGCGCGAGCCAATGTCCAAGCGGGCTCGGATCACTGCGCTGACGGCCATGAGCCTTTCGGTTGGTCTTTCAACCACTATTCTTTACTTGACCCACCGACTCACGCCCGTCGTTGCGATCATCATCGCCAGCCTCTGGGTCTTTGGGGTCGTGGGTATCATGCTCTTCCGGCGAGCGAAGCCAAACACGAACACGTGATGCGTGATGCAAGAACCACACGCATCGGATACTTCCCGTACGATCCCTCGTGTCCAAGCTCTCGAAGCGATATCCCCAGCACGTCCCCGTTCTCTTGCCGCAGGTATTGGAAGTGCTCGGATTACAGGCAGAGATAGGGGCGGGGGCGGGGGCTGATCACACAATCGTCGATTGCACGCTGGGCCTGGGCGGTCACGCCATGGCGATACTCGAACGCATGCGTCCGGGCGGGCGATTGATAGGCATCGACCTTGACGCATCGAACCTCGAAACCGCCCGTGCAAATCTCGCCAAGGTGCGCACTAAGGCGACCTTCGACCTCTTCCAGACCAACTTCGCTGGCGTGCAATCGGTGCTGGCCAAGGCGGGCATCGAAGATGGACGCGTCGATGGAGTATTCGCGGATGTGGGCATTGCCAGCACCCAGATCGATGACCCTAATCGCGGATTTTCCTATCGCCGCCCTGGCCCCCTCGACATGCGAATGGACCCGACGCGAGGCCAGCCAGCCAGTGCGTTGCTGGCTCGCCTGAGCGAACAGGAGATCGCCGCCGCTCTGCTGGATCTGGGCGATGAGACGGACGCGCCGCTGATCGCCCAGTTGATCGTGCAACGCCGAGCCAGCCGCCCGATCGAAACGACGCAGGATCTTATGGCCATCGTCTGCGAAGCACGCCGTTTCACGATTGAACGAGCCGCTGGCGCGAAACTCCATCCCGCTGCTCGCACATTCCAAGCCATACGCATTTTGGTCAACCGCGAACTGGCCAACCTTGATCGCCTGCTCGCCTTGCTGCCCGAGATACTCAAGCCGGGCGGCGTTGGCGCGATCATCAGTTTCCACTCGGGCGAGGACCGACGCGTGAAGTACGCCTTTCGAGACGGCTTTCGCGACAATATCTACTCTGCCGAGAATCGCGATCCGATCATCGCCGACGCGGACGAGAAAAAAGCGAATCCACGTTCCCGTTCCGCCAAACTGCGATGGGCTCGCAGGGCGCTGGACCTCAACGCACCTGCGCCTGTGGCAACCGCCACCCCCGCACCGCCTGTCAAGTCGGCAAGCCGCCCCCGCACCAAGCATCGATAAACTCAGCCGATAAACTGCGCCCTTGCCCCGCTATCAACTCACCATCGCCTATGACGGCACTCACTTCTGCGGCTGGCAGAAGCAGGAGCCTTATGCCGATGCTCACTGGCTGGAGACCAGCCGTTTCGCGGAGCGTGATGCTGACAAGATGCCGGTTCGCCCAGAGCTGCATGCCCATCCCGATGCGCCCGCAATGATTGTCGAGCAACTGCCTATGCGCGATGGAGAGGACCGCCCCCGTGTTGCCATCCGCACTGTCCAGCATGTCGTCGAACAAGCAGTCCGGCGCATCCTGCGCGAGCCGATCACGCTCGACGGCGCCAGTCGAACCGACGCGGGCGTCCACGCACGAGGTCAGTGCGGAGCCTTTACCTGCACTGATGGCACAACCTCACCCGAAGGCATTGAAGAAGGCATTAGCGGTGCGCTTACTCACACCGGCTGGCCCGTTAGCAGGGGGGCCGAACGCCTCGTTCGAGCCATCAACGCCAAACTCCCGCCCGATGTGCTCGTGACCGATGCCCGCATCGTCGCCGACACTTTCAACCCCATCTCCGACGCGACCAACAAGGCCTATTCCTACTGCGTGCACTCCAGCCAGACCCGTCCGCTCTTTGATCGTGACTTCGTCTACTGGCTCTACGACGCGCTTGATGTCCCCGCGATGCAACTGGCGGCCAAGCACTTCGTGGGAACGCATGACTTTGTTTCCTTCGCCGCGTTGCACCACGGACGAGCCACCACCGTGCGCACCGTCTTCGCCTGTGAAGTACGAGAGACTGAGGAGCCACAGGGCAACCACGCAGATCACCACCACGCTCATGACAAGCGGGCTCGTGACAACCGGACACAAGCCAGGCATCGCGTCTCGATCCACATCGAAGGCAGCGGCTTCCTCTACAATATGGTGCGCATCATCGCTGGCACGCTGGTTGAGGTGGGCAAGGGTCGCATCTTGCCCGAGGCGATTCCCAGCATCCTTGATGCGAAAGACCGCCGCAAGGCGGGGCCAACACTGCCCGCTCAGGGGTTGTGCTTGGAATGGATTCGCTACTCGAAGGAATCGGGCACTGGCAGTTCGACACCAGCAATGCCTCCTGCGATACCCTGAGCCATTGCTAGCGCCCAGTGCCCAACTCCCCGTGCCTTCTCGACGCATCCTCCATATCTCTACCCGCCTGATCCTGGGCGGCTCGCAAGAGAACACGGTTCTCTCCTGCGAGGGTCAGGCCGCGCTTGGGCATGATGTCCACCTTGCCTTTGGCCCCATCTATGGCCCCGAAGGCAGTCTGCTCGACCGTGTGGAGAAGTTTCGCACACTTGATGGTCGCGCGATCACGACCCATGTCGTTCCCAGCATGGTCCGCCAAGTCCACCCGCTCAAGGACGCTCGCGCGTATCGAGAACTGCGCGAACTGATCGAACGCATCCAGCCCGATGTCGTTCACACGCACAGCAGCAAGGCTGGCATCCTGGGTCGCATCGCCAGTTGGCGAACGCACGCGACACTCCCACCCCGAAGTGGCACGACACCGCGCGAGCGACCAACCACGATCCACACCATCCATGGCCCACCCTTCATGCCCATCGAAGGCTCACACTTGGCTCGCACCAAGACCGCCCTCAATAACACCCTCTACGAAATCGCCGAACGCATCGCTGCCGATCACTGCCACGCCATCGTGAGCGTCGCCGATGCCATGACCGATCAGTTCCTTGCTCGCGGCATCGGCACGCCCTCGCAGTACACCACCGTCCGCAGCGGGATGGACACCATTCCATACACCACCATCTCGCCTGGCGAAGATCGCACCACCATGCGCACGAGCATGGGACTCAGACCCAACGACTTTGTAATCGGCACCGTCGCCCGCCTCGCCCAGCACAAGGGCCACGATGATCTCCTCGACGCTCTCGCCGACGATCTCCGCGCCAACCAACACTGGAAACTCCTCTGGATTGGCGACGGGTGGTGGCGCGAACGTTTGCTGGCCAAGGCTCGCATGCTTGGCCTGTTGATATCCGAACTGGACAAATCGCACCGTCACCGTCTCGCTGCGTCAAATGCCCAGGTCATCCTGACCGGCCTCGTCCCGCCTACGCGCATCCCCGCCCTGCTTCGCTCGCTTGATGTCCTCGCCCATCCCAGTTATCGCGAGGGCCTTCCCCGCACCGTCCCGCAAGCCCTGCTCGCGCACGTCTTCCCCGTCGCCTATGACTGCGATGGCACGGGCGAAGTCTGCATCGATATGCAGACGGGCCGGCTTGTCAGCACTGGAGATATTCTCGCGCTGCGAGATGCCATCGACTGGGCCGCGACGCATCCCATCGAGCGCGAAACTATGACCCGTGCGGGCCACGATCGCTGCCTCCGCGAGTTCAGCACCGAGGCAATGATTCAAGGTCTCGAACGCTTGTACAACCGAGAAGCCCAAGCGTGAACGAGGAAGGACCGTTCGCATGCTTGACTGATCAATGCTCGTAGCGCTCCCGGCCCGCAAGCGAAAAATCCATCATCCATCATTGGGGCGACGGCTCAATGACGCCGCTGCACTCGCCAAATCCGATCGTGCGGAAGCCAGGCTTCTCACACCACCCACGGATGATTACCTCATCGCCATCCGCGAGGAAGACCCGCGTCTCGCCCGTGGGCAGATCGATCGCTTTTCGAGGCAGTGGCTTGCTATCGGGCCCGACACCCTGCCACGTCGATTCAAGCAGGCACCCTGTTGTGCCCACCTCTTTTCCTGAGATCGTGCCGCTCGCAAACAGATCGCCCGGCTGCATGTTGCATCCGTTGCTGGCGTGATGCGTCAGCATCTGCGCGAGCGTCCAGTACATGTCATTGAAGGCGTTGGAGCGCGAGATTCGTATCGCCTCCATACCCGCATCGCGCATCTTCGCGCTGCGCAGCCAGACCTCCAGCGTGATGTCGAACCCGCCCATCGCCTGATCCTCCGCGTCCATCAAGTAGTCAAGCGGGCGCGGATCGCCCACTGGCCGCACGCTCGCCGGGCTGCGAAATGGCGCGAGCGCGTCCATCGTCACGACATAGGGTGAAATCGACGTCGCAAAGTTCTTGGCAAGAAACGGGCCCAAGGGCTGATATTCCCACTTCTGGATGTCCCGCGCCGACCAATCGTTGACCAGACACAAGCCCGCTAGATGCTCGTGCGCCTCACGAATTGAAATCGGTTTGCCCAACTCGTTGGACATGCCCACAAACGCGCCGACCTCAAGCTCATAGTCCAGCATCTTGCTTGGTCCGAAACTGGGGCCCGCCTTCGGATCTGAATCAGGCGGCGATTGCTGCCCGCGCGGCCTCACAATGGGCGTCCCAGACTCCACGATGCTCGACGCTCGTCCGTGATATCCGATCGGGATGTGCTTGTAGTTGGGCAGCAGCGGATTGTCGGGCCTGAACATGCTCCCCACCTTCGTCGCGTGATGGACGCTCGCGTAGAAGTCGGTGTAGTTCATCACCGCAACGGGGGGCAGGAATTCGCACTGCTCAACATCCAGCAGGGCCGACTGTCGCAGGCGGCGTGCCTGCTGCCCGCCCGCCGAGCCATCGACCAGGAACTTCTGGAGTTGCTCGCGCAGGCCCGACATCAGTTTCGGCCCGTGCGCCAGGATGTGGTTAAGCACCACATCATCGAAGATGCTCTGCTCGTGGTGATGGTCATGCTCGCCATGATCATCCGTGATCACCCCCGCGCTGGCAAGTAACCCCAGGTCCACAAGCTTGTCGCCAATACGCGCTCCCAGCACCACCGCATTCTCTTCGGGATGCACGAACGCGCACAAGGGCAGATTCTGAATGGGAAAGTGGCTGGCAGGATCGTTCGCGGACTCGACCCAGGACTTGAGCGACGGATCGTTGGTCTGGTTGGGCGCATAGGGCATCATCGAGTGTAATGCACTACTTGCTTCCATGCCCACGACAAGACTCTCGTAATCGCCATGGATTCAGTACGCGCACCGCTTCCGCAGCATGGCTCCATCCAGCCCATTCACGCTCGCCAGCACGCTCGCGATTCGAACGCCCGACGTGCCATCGCCGTACGGATGGGACATGGCGCGCAGATCAAGCCCCCGCGCCCGATCAATCGCGCCCGCGATCGCGTCTCGCATCGCAAACGGCGCATGCACCACGTTCTCGCACCGCTCTCGTCCGCCTTGCCTGCCGCCAATGTTCACGACAGGCACACCAATTGCCGCCGCTTCGATCAACCCCGCCGAACTGTTCCCGATGAGCAGCCCCGCGTGCCCTCCGCTTTGGTTGCCAACTACTCCGGTTTTGCCTTCTTCCCAGCACGCAAATCGCTTCAACAAGCCCACAAACTGCTCTCGTGCCAGATGTGATTCTACTCGAACACTAGCCCCATCGCGTATCTCCGCCTGAATCGCGCGCACAATCCCATCGCGTCCCGCATCAACGTTGGGCATCAGCGCCAACACCCGCGCCCTGCGCCCTGCCCCCTCGCGTAGCACCTCCAGCACCGTCGCTGCCCCTGCCTCCTCCACTTCAAGCGGTTGCCCCACAGGATGCATGAGGAACACACACGTCGGCTCGCCCAACTCTCGCCACGACGCATCGTCCATGATCGGCATCGCCTTGATCTCATCCATCGCTGGCGAACCAACCATGTGGACTCGGCGCGCGTCTTCGCCCATCTTCAGAATCCGCTCTGCGCTCTGCATCGTTGCGGGGAAGTGGAGCGCCGCGAGTTTGGTCAGCGCATGACGCATCGACTCATCTGCAATACCCTCCGCGCGATCGCCGCCATGGATGTGCGCGAGCGCAAAGCCGCCCACCGATGCCGCGATGCCAGCAGCAAACGCCTCGATTCTGTCCCCCAGCACGACCACCCACTGAGGCCGCAGCGACTCAAACGCTCGCCCAAACCGTGCCACGCCCCGTGCCGTCGCCTCGACATCCTCAAGGCGTCCGGTCTTGCCGGCAATCTGCATCGGCACGATTTCTGCGATGGCAAAGTCTTTCTTCACTTCGCGAAATGTCTCCGCAGGTAGTACCAGATGACTCCCCGCCGCCACCACCGCCAGTTCAAGACCCGCATGCTGATGAATCGCCCGCATCACCGGGCGCAGCAAACCAAACTCCGCCCGCGAGCCCGTGACGACGCAGACACGAGCACGACCGCTCGCTGTTTCAGCCTCGCGACCACGCTCCGCATCCGAGGCGGGCCGCTCCACGCTCTCTGGCCTCACCGCAGGATGGTCATCCCAGCCGTCGCCAATCATGTTTGCCTCTGTTCATCGCGTTCACAGGATCGCTTCACGTCACATCCCCCCATACCAGCACACTATCCCCTTCGACGCCCCGAACCAACGACCGCCCCACCACCATCTCCATCTCAAACGGCGCGATCCCCGTACCAGGCCGCTTGATCGTCAGGTCGTTCCGCGTCAGCACATACCCCGCAGGCAGCCCCCGTCGCGTCACCACGCTCTGACGCGACACGCTGCGTACGTCCTCCTCGATGGACAGCACGCGCTTGACTTTGGGCTGTTGTTCCTGCCGCTCACGCATCCGCGCCACCAGTTCATACGCCGCCACTTCCTGCTCGATCGTGAGAAACGAATCGAGATAGGGCTTGGCCCGCGGGTCTTGCTCGTAACGCTTCGCGATCCGCGCATACGCGCGATACTGGCGAAACTCCTCGGGTTCCAGGCTCGCCCCGTGGTCGGGCCCCGTCGCGTTCTTGTCATAGGTCATGTGCTTTTCGAGAATTCCTGCACCCGCCGCCACCGCCAGCGCACCCGTCCGCTCGCTCGCCGTGTGATCGCTATACCCCACCACACCGTCAAAGATGTCTGCGATCGCCTCGATGCCGCCCAACTCCGCCATCTCGCTGGGGGTGGGATAACTGCTCACGCACTGCAACACCGCCAACCGCTCGCGAATCCCGCGTAACCACGTACACGCCCGCCCAACCTCCTGCAACGTCGATGCCCCCGCGCTCAGGATCAATGGCTTGCCAGTTGCCGCCATTGCTTCGAGCAGCGGCTTGTTGATGATGTCCGGGCTCGCCGCCTTATACGCGTCCCAGGGCAACTGCTCCGCGATCTCTACCAGTTCCACGCTGAAGACGCTCACGATGGCGTGCTTGCCCAAGTCGTGCGCCCGCTGCACACATGGCGCGATCGACTCGATCGACAACTCCAGCCGACGCAGCATCTCATTGGGATCGCGCTCGCCCGCAGCCTTCTGATACGCTGCCAGTTTCGCGTCCTTGCTCATCAACCGATCCGCTTCAAACAACTGGAACTTCACGCCATCCGCCCCCGCCCCACCAGAGCCGGATCTGCACGCAAGTTCCGTCAATTGCAACGCCCGCTGCGGCGACCCATCGTGGTTCACCCCAATCTCGGCAATCACATAAGGCGGCGTCGAAGCGTTGACTGGACGAGAGCCGATCTGCATGATGCAAACGTAGCTTCCCAAGCAAGCCCGGTGTCCCTAGGACAACGATGTCATCAGTTGCCCACTGCCCGGTGAGAAACCACGCCTACTCTCGGTCGATGCTTGCCATTGCCTAATGCTCATTCCCTCGACTCGCACGCCCTTCACGGCTGCACGCTCGTGATCAAGGCGGACCCGCACGCTGCCTGCGCGGGCCCGTGAGTTGTCATGCATTAGGCTCCTTTCAACCAATCAGAACCATCCCCACGTGTCTTCACACGCTGGGCGCTTTCCCATCACATCCAATGTCCGACAACCACACCCATGAACACCGCGGCGGGGGCCGAGGCAGGGGCCAAGACGCAGGCCGTTCTCGCCGCGACGAATCCCACGGCTTCACCTGCATCCACTGCAAACTGCAAGTGCCAGGCCAAGCCTGGGGTACCAAGCACCGCAACCACTGTCCAGCCTGCCTGTACAGCCGACATGTTGACGACACGCCGGGCGACCGTGCCAGCCCATGCAAAGGACCGATGATGGCAATCGCCATCGAAGTTCGGGGCGATCCATCTGGAAGTGCCTTTGGGGGCGGCGAATGGGCCCTCATCCATCGCTGCACAACATGCGGTGCCATCAAGGCCAACCGCATCGCGGGTGACGATTCTGAACGGTCCCTCCTCGCCCTCGCCCTTCGCCCGATCGCACGCCCAGCCTTCCCGCTCGACGACTTTCGACCTGGCTAGGGTGCCCTGGCTTGGTTGCATAGAGATTCTCATGACGCGAACGCGCCCGATGAATTTGTCGGTCGTAACCGCACAGACTTAGCGACGTTATTCTGTGCATATGACAACCAAACAGCCGCAAGACTCGATCTTGGGTACGCCGCGCAAGCAACCAGCTGCGAGGTGTTCTTTCGCACTCATCGCGTGCGTCGGCACATCAATGCTCATGTACCACGTCCGTGCCCAAGCGCCCGCTCCGCAGATACCCGCGGCAGCAGCCACCCCAGCACCAAGCCCAGTCCCCGCCCCCCTCGCCCCCGCAGCCGAAAACAGCGATGCCAACGCGCCTTCCATCGACGCAATGACCGATCGTGTGCTGCTCATTGCCTCGCCAGGCTCCGGCAACAAGGCTCTCACCGCAGAAGAATTGACCACCTATGACCAAGCGCTGCGAGATGCGCTCACAAAGCAGCCAGATCAGGCTCGCCTGCTCATGGCCCGTTCGCTTGTGCTCCGCTGGCAACGCAAGACCAAAGAAGCACTACCGCTGATCAAAAGGGCAGCGACGCTCGATCCACGCAACGCCGCGGCACACTACCACCTCGGCACCTGCATCTTCGAGTCGATCGATTCCGACGCGGGGCTGGGCGCACTGTCGGCTGTTGACGAAGCCAAGGCTGCCCTTGACAAGGTGATCGAACTCGAACCAGACCATATTTGGGCGCGATACGCCCTCGCCCAGTTCTACATCCAGGCTCCTGGCATCGCTGGTGGCAGTTATCGCAAGGCCCGCGAACTCGCCAAGCAAGTCCTCGCCATGCCAGAGGGAAAAGGTCAGTTCATGGGCCATCTCATGCTGGGCCAGGTCGCAGAACACGACGAAGACTGGAAAGTGATGATCAGCGAGTACGAACTCGCCGAGAAAGCCACCGGCGAGGGTGCCAGTCCCGTCTGGGCGCTCTCCAGCCTTGCGACCGCCTTGGTCAGAAAAAAAACCGACCTCGCCCGAGCCAAGCCCGTCATCGAGCGATATGCCGCAGTTGCACCACCCGACTCTGCGACGCTTGCATTCCTCACTGGCGAAGTCGCACGCATGGAAAAACGTTGGGCGGATGCCGCCGTCGCTTACGAGCGCGTGCTCCAATTCAATCCCGACGCGTTGAACTCCTCCTATGCGCTCGCCCTGTGCTGCGAAGAGTTGGGCGAGCGCACCAAGGCCGCGACTCTGTTCGCCCGATTCGCTGAGAAGTTCCCAGAAGACGAACGCGCAACAACCGCGAAGAAGAAAGCAATCAAACTCGCAAAGTAACTTTTCTGATCAAAGGCACGGCGGGATGCGGGTTCAATGATCTACCAGGTCTCTACCAGGTCACCGTGTGATCTCCAGGCACGATCTGTCCAATCCCAATCCGCGCCATGGTGCGCTTGCTCTTGATCGTGTCCTTCAGCAGTTCAAGGTTGCGACGCCGACCCTCTTGCGTGTAGTTCCCCTGCCCATGGTGCAGATGCAGGCAGATCAAGTTGTGGCGTCCGTGTCGCCCATGAACCCCGGCGTGCCTGAGGCGACAACCCAGTTCGGTATCGTCCTTGCCTGGCGCGCGAAAAGTCTCGTCAAATCCGCCCACCATCACCAGGTCACTCTTCCACGCCCCGCAGTTGCTGCCGCTCCATCGCGCAGGCGAGAAGTTCACCGTGTCCATCATCCGCGTCAAGAGCGATATCCGCCACAGTTTGACGCTCCGACGCGTCCGCTCCTGCCCGATGCTGCGTAGAAACTGGTACGAGAAGGCCAACCCGCTGCGAATGTCCTCAATCGTGAGCCGCTTGGTCGCTTCCGGCCCTACGCGAAAGTCTGCCCCCGCGAGAAATGTATTCTTCCGAGCCATCGCCACATGCGAATGCACAAAGTCCTCTCGCGGCACAACGTCCCCATCCGCTACAACGAGATACTCACCCCGCGCAGCCACGATCGCGCGATTCATGATCGCCATCTTGCCGAAGTACCCCTTGTGAGACTGCCACACATGCGCGATCGCTACGCCCAGGGCCGCGAACTGCGCTCGCTGGGCCGCGATCATCGTGCGCGTTTCCTCGCGCGAGCCATCGTCCGCGATCACGATCTCAAACTTCGCGTCCGTCCTTAGAGTGTCCTGACGCGCGTACCCCGCCAGCACCATCTCCAACACCCGAGGACTGTTGTGCGTCGATAGAATCACGGAGATGGAGGGAGTATTTGGCATCGAGCGGGACAGCAACGCCTGGGTCGCCAGACGACAGAGTGGCTCTTGATTGGAACACTACGAGCGAGGAATCGCCAACAGCACTTCGTCTTCGTCCCCCAGTTCAATCGTCGCTTCTCGCGTCAGGCAGGCTGGCACCACCACCGTCTGCCCCAGCGCCACCATCATCGCACCATCCGCGTGAGTCCCCCACCGCAGCGCCGCTCCAACCCCACCACCCCCACCCCCAACACCTCCACGTCCCTTCACCACCATCACCACCACCGGTCGCTCATCGCCGCCAGCGTGTGGCGTACCAACCAGCGGGAATCGCGTGGTCGCGCCGGGGCGCAGCATCGCACTGCGATAGTCGTCGCCCCCTCCCATCTTCGAACGAGCCGTCCCACCCGGTCCGCGCAAGTGCTCCACATCAAAGTATCCTGTCGTGACCAGCGTGGTGCGCGCCTGCCCCGCCATTAATTTCGTTGCATCACGGGCCTGTTCCCACTGGATGCATTCCAGACTCTCGCGGATGTGCAACCGACGTGGTGTACCGTTCTCCAGCCGACCCCAGTCATACACGCGAAATGTCGTGTCGCTGGGCGTCTGCACTTCCGCCACCAGCACACCCGCGCCCAGCGCGTGGACAGTCCCGCTGGGCAGGTTGTGGCACTCCCCAATCACCGCAGCAACCGATTCCATCAGTTCGACCACTCCCGCGCCATCGCCCTGCGACAGCGCACGCTCAAACGTCTCGCGCGTCACGCCGGGCTTCACACCCTTGAAGATTCTCGAGTCCGCCGCCGCATCCAGAATCAGCCAGCACTCAGTCTTGAGGTGCGCTTCGGGATGCGCCCGGGCAAAGGCAGGACTGGGATGCACCTGCACCGATAAGTGCTCGCGCGCATCCAGAAGCTTGATGAGCAGTGGAAATCCGCCCTCACGCGTGAGGCCCACCCGCCCCATCAACCGTGCCCCCCACAGCGCCACCGCGTCACGTACTGACTTTCCCGCGAGCGCTCCGTTGACAATCGTCGAACCGGTAGCGCCGCTACCTGCTATTCCGCTCCCCACCCCGCCCCCCGGTCCAGTTGAACTACTGCTGGTGCTCGCCATATCCACGAGTTCCCACGACTCGCCGATCCGCTCGCCCGAAGCCACACGCTTTCCAAATCGCCCCAGCCGATCCCCGCCCCAAGGCTTGGGCAGCAGTATTGGTTCACAGACCAGCGGATACGGCTCGATCATGATGGCACGATAGCGCTGGTTACGCACTCAAAACGCGTCGTTCCCCGCCATCATCCCGTTCAACTGCGCGTCAAAGGCAACCTTCCCTGTCAGTGTCCCGTCCTCGCGACCAATCAAGCCCTGTACATCCGTGATGAAGCGTCGGCGTCCCGCCTTAATCTCTCGACACAGCATGAACAGCGTGTCGCCCGGAAAGACCGCAGCTCGGAAGGCAACGTTATCAATCCGCAGGAAAAGAACAATGCTGGGCCTGCCTACTCGGGCCAGGAACGCGAACGCCGACAGTTGCGCCGCGGTTTCCACCATCAGTACGCCCGGAAAGGTTGGCTTGCCCGGAAAGTGTCCCCGACACCAGAAGTCGGTCTCGTGCAGGTGCTTCACCCCCACGCTTCGCGTCCAGCCAGCATCGTGCCAAGCGACCCCGTCGAGCATCGAAAACTCGTGCCGGTGTGGCAGCAATTTTTCAATGTCAATGCGCACCAAAACCTTGCTCCCAAGGTCAATCCCCGCAAGATCAAATAGCACACCCTTGCTCGCAATAGGGCTGGTGCTGCTCTCTGTGCCGCCGGCCTGCGTTTGTGTCATGTTGTCTATACCTGTGGCCACCGGTCTGAGTTGTGTCGCGCAAGACACGTCCCAAGACACGTCCCAAGACACGTCTCAAGACTCATTCCTTCGTCTCAGCCTCACGCGATTCCAGCACCTTGGCACGGATCACTTGGGCCTGGGCCTTGATGTCCTGCATGATCTTGCGAACTCGAGTGCCTGCGGTTTTGTTGCCGCCTTTCCACTTCAGCCAGTCGTTCTTGCCATCCCGAAGCATTTGTTCCATCACTTCATACTCATCCATGGCCAGACTCCTTCGCATCCCGTCGACCCAAACCGTACTACACATTGCAGGCCGCCGAAGTCCTTCCCGTCGACCGCAAGAATATATCGTACCCCACACCCGCGTGTTCGCGCAGTGGAGTCCTAAATATCCGTACAAAAACCATATGTTCTGTCTAGGTGGCGCAGTCTTCATTCGTCCCCTTAATGGGGCACTTGCGGTAAAAGCCGCTCGATCAACTCCAGCGCGTGGTGCATGTACTTGACGTTGCTCCCCTCTTGGTCAATCACTGCGGGAGCACATGCCGCCATCAGCACGCGGCGAATGTTTGCCAGTTCGCCATAATTCCCATCCATCGGCAGTCCGGCCTCACGCCGCAACCGTCCCAGAATCGACACGGGCTTCACGCTCCCCAGCCAATCCTCATGCCCCCAGTACTGGCGCTCCAGGTAGAGCGCGTCCTCGATCCAGTGTCCGGGATGAACCAGTCCCAGATCAATCAGCACCAACTGTCCATCCGCTCCCTCACCCTGCCTTCGCAATACGTTTCCGGGATGGACATCGCCATGGCACCAGGTGTCCAGTGCCCTCGCATCCCAGCGATTCGCCAATCCGGGCAGGGCCCGCTGCACCTTGCGGATCGCGTCCGCCCACCTTGAAAACTCCGCGACTGCATGCTGGCGACACCGGTCGCGTGCCTTGTCGAGCAATTGCTGCCAGGATGGGCAATGGGACGTGCCACTGACGGGCTCGACTTCCAACGCCATGTGATGGAACTCGCAAACCCGGGTCAACAACTCCTCCACGTCGCGGGCTGTCATGCGACGCGCCATGTGATCGCCAGCGAGCCGTTCGGTGATGATCCAACCCAGGTCATATCCGCCCAGCGTCATGCCGTGCGCGAGAACCCTGGCAACCGGCAGGCGTCGGGACCGCTCTCCATGGAACGCCTCCACGCTTCCCAGGCCTCCCAGCCTTGTTGTCCACTTGTACTCGCTGGGTCCAATTGGCAACTTCACGAGCACGCCAAGTGGCGGCTGGCCATCATGCAAGCGATACGTCGAGAACCCGGTCGCTGCGCCGCCTCGCTGCCATGAGGCGTGGAACCACTCAATAGGACCAAGCCTGCCCTCGCAGACCGCGTGCAGCACTGGCTCGAGCATCACGGCCAGATCATGGCCATGAGTCGCAGGGCGTGGCTGGTGATGATTCGGCTCAGACACCGTTGAAAGAGTACTCCGGCTCGCGCCGCGACCACGCCATCAATCCGCCCGCTTGCCCTCAAGCGATCGACCAGGATCAAGCAACTTGTGTCGGGATCGGCAGTTTTAGCCCGTCTCCCTCGCGCTATCCTTGCTGTGTCTTAATAAGGAGCATGCATGTCTCTCGCCCACACACTCCGCGTTCTTACGCTCGCCCTCACCCTGACCGGCGCAGCCATGACACTTCCCGGCTGCGGCGAGGATCCGGTCTGCGAAGAGAACTATGTCCAACTTAAGGCCGGCATGGCGCTGCACGAAGTTGAGCAAATCATGGGCGGAGCGGGCGAGAAGGAACAAATGCCCACTGGCATGAGCATCTCTGGCGCAGGCATCGCGGGGGCCAGTACCAATAACGTTGATCGCTACATCTGGAAGTCCCGCGGCGCACAAATTTCTGTGGAAGTCCGCGATGGCAAGGTCGCCAGCGTGGGACGTTCAGGGTTCTAGACTCGCGATTGTTCCGATACTACACCTTACCAGCGGCTCTTGCCAGCAGCGAACCGGACAACGAGGAAGCGTGCTCACGAGGACTGAAGTTCACGCTGAGCGTAAACGCACGTGTGCCTATGAAATCCAGGCAGTGTGTTTAGTTTGTCTGGGCCATATCTATGCCGGATCATCGTTCATCTGTGGATTACGAGCCCGATTCGCCGGGTTCAGTTCCGCCGCGGCGACTAGATCGAACCATTGACGACGCGTAAACGCCAGGATGCCATGCTCCACGGCGTGACGCGTCAACTGAGCACGGTTGTGAATCTTCAGTTGACGATACAACTCGCGCAGGTGATTGTCGATAGTCTTGTCGGAGCGATGCAATTCCCGAGCCATCTCCTCGACGGTCAAGCCTTCGGCGCCCAGCCTCAGCACTTCGAGTTGGCGACGAGACAGCAATGCCAAGTCACCCAGGTGCGGAATGGTCGCAAGCGGCAAATGCCCTAAGTCTTGCTCGCTTGTCTCGGGCAGAACCAGCGGTTCGATCATCACGAAGTACCCGCGATGGCCAAGCACATCGGATGCTTCCATGGGGTACACATGCGTCAGGGAGCGCACGCCGTTCCACACTTGGATATACGCGAGGGGCTTGCCCGTCTCCAGTGCAGGTTGCATGAGCAGGCGACGCTCTTCGACCACGGGGCCGCTGGCAACATCGTGGAAGGACGAACGCTTGAGAGCCTCGGGCGTGGTGCCAAAGGCCCGGGCAAATCGCTCGTTGCACCAGAGAAGTTCGAACAAGTCTGTTCTCGCCACTGCACCAATGTGCGGCCGGCCATCGAGATAGCACAACAGTTCCGCAATACGGGGCGAAAGTCGCGGGCTTGAGAAAGCGGAAAACGTTTGCAATTCACTAGAAACGGGGGTTGCGAGCATTCGTGGAGCCTCCGTGAGAGACTAGGGGCGCATTGTATTTATCTTGCAGTATAAACGTATTTTTCCAGAGAAAGCCCAAGAGAAAAACCAAACCGGGCAATACTACCAATTCTGAGGTAGATGCCCCATAATGTTCGTATTTTGTTAGTAATTCGATTAGATGGATGGCCCGCTCTCGACCCGCATAATATTCGTTACAACGAATGAATATTCTGTCACTGAGTGTGGATGCTTTCGGTGAACGTGATGGTGTCGAACATGCTCTTCATCGCCACCCGCCGCGCAGTGATCTCCTCGCCCGCATCGCCCAGTTCGACGTTCAAAAAACAAGTCGAGCAGCACTTGTTCGCGGCGATCGCGGAGAGCCTTGGTCTTGTCGAGTTCCTGCTGAGTCTGGCGGGCACCCTCACGCTCGACGCTAGCCACGTTGCGAGCCGCGCCGACTTCCGCCTTGCGGCGTTGCTTTTCTGCATCGAGGTTCTAGGACGCATCGACGGCCTGTTGACTGAGCCTACCAACTGTCTTTGCATCGCGTGCATCTTGGCGGGTGAAGGGGCGGTCGGGGGTTGGAGGCCGAGAGGCGAACGCCCGATGTTGGGGTATCACTTTGATGAAGACTCGCCCGCTCCCGCCTTCAAACGGCTACCGGAGTTTGTTGGCGCGCAGGGCGGCGTGCTGGTAGATGCCGCCGATCCACCGGGAGAGTCTTCATTCTGCCACGCAGTAATTACCCATCGCTGCTTACTACCTTTCCGAGATAACGAAAGCACAATGGTGTAGCCATCGTGACTGATGTTTGTATGCGCCCCACCGGGCGGTCCGCAGTACACGCTTTTTCCGTTTGCAGGCGAAACCTGTGTACCAACAGCCAACACACTCGGAATTGCACGAACAACAGCGTCGCCGTGTTTTGCTGACACATGAGCGATGCCGCTTCCTCCTGCGTAGTCCTTGGCCGCATCTCCTGGCGTAGCCAAAGAAAGTCCACTGACCCAAGACCAGGTACATCCATCGCGTTGGGGACATCCGCTTGCTCTCGCACCACGCGGCCAATCGCTGCCTCGCCTCTTTGTCGATTTTCCCGTTGCCTTGGCGATTCGGCAGCCCTTCCCGCTGAAAACATCATCGGCGTGTCATCGCCTCGCGTTGCGCTCTTTTTCGCACTCTCCACCCTATCCAACGCACGCGCCACCGTCACCCATTCGGCACTGCCCTTACTGAACCCCAGGCTGACCATGCGCTCACGCACCCAGGTTGTGAACCGTCGCCACACACCAGGATCATCGAGCAGTCGCTCCGCCACTTCGGGCCGACCTTCGACAACCTTCTCGAACAGTCGCGCGAATACTTCCTGTCGCACCGTCGCATTGTCTTCGGTGATTTCCTACCCCGCCTCACGCTGCTGGCGAATCTGCTCGCGCCCCAGTGTCAACAACTGCGTGTCCCCCACCGCGTTGCAATGTTTCTGTTCATTCTGACGTAGCCGCTCATGCCGGAGCGGCCAACAACCAGAACTACGGCTATGCCATCAGCATGGTCGTGATGGCCGGGGCATGGTTTGAAGGTCCGACTCGTCGGGCGGTCTTCAATCCCGTTGTCGGTTGGGGCTTGTTGTGGCACGGCGAATCCTGCGGGGCGTGGACATTGCGATCAAAACATGAACGTTTGTAGTCGCCCCGATTTTGGGCGGATTGCTGGCGTTGGGCCTGGTTCGGTTGCGATTGCAGATCGCGTGATACAGGCGAAATACGGGCGTGACACGGGCGTGACGCAACCGATACTCCCGATTCGTATTGTACTGGTAGTGCATAGGTTAGTACGAGCACACGGGTGCACTGGCGATGGGAGTCTGCATGTCAGAAGGATCCATGGGACGCATCTTGGTAGTCGAGGATGACAGCGCGATTCGTCGTGGACTGGTTGATTGCCTTCGGTTTGGGGGGTATCAACCTTTCGAGGCATGCGATGGCAAAGCAGGGCTGGAGAGCGCGCTTGCGCTGGACCTCAATCTCATCTTGTTAGATCTGCTGATGCCGCGGATGGATGGGCTGACGATGCTGAAGGAACTGCGGGCGGCCAAGCCCCATGTTCCGGTCATCATCCTCACGGCCAAGGGTGAGGAGGAGGACAAGGTGCGGGGCTTGCGGGCGGGGGCCGATGATTATGTTGTCAAGCCCTTCAGTGCGACAGAATTGCTGGCGCGGGTGGAGGCGGTGCTGCGTCGATCAGCCGAGCGACCATCGCCAGTTCGGGTGATTGAGGTCGAGGGCAGGCGGGTCGACCTGGAACGGCGCGAAGTGCGGCATGAGGGGGGCGGGGGCGGGGGCGGGGGTGAGGTCGCCAGCCTCAGCGACAAGGAGGCTCTCGTGATGCAGTACCTCGCTCTGCATCGTGGGCGCGTTGTGACGCGTGACGAACTGCTCCAGCGGGTCTGGGGGCTTGATCCTCGCGGCATGCACACGCGCACGGTGGACATGGCCATAGCTCGCCTGCGCGAGGCGCTTCGCGACGACGCGGAAAATCCAAAGGTCATTTCCACGGTTCGCGGCAAGGGGTACATGCTTGCGCCGTCTGCGCTTCCGGACAAGCCGGCCGGGTCGAGTGAGCGTCGTGAGGGGAGTGGCGAGTGAAGGGCGGATCATTGCAACCCGAGCGTTGGGCGGCGCGGGCGCTGGTTGCGAGCGCTGCGGTCGTGCTGCTTGCGCTGGCCTTTGTCACGTGGCACGCGCTTGGCATCGAAACTCGTGAGGTCCGTGCCCGGCAAGCCACGCGCGAGCAGGAATCGCTTCGGCTTGCTTTGTGGCGCATCGATTCGGTGATGACGCCGATTCTGGCCCGCGAGGCGGCCCGCCCGTACTTCGAGTATCAGCCGTTTTATCCCGCCGATCGGGCGTACACCGAGTTCTTCACCGAAGTTTCGGCCCATGAAGTCCTGGTTCCTTCGCCATTGCTGACCACGAACGACGCGCTTGTCAACTTGTATTACCAGCGCGATGGCGACGGGGCGGTCGAATCGCCGCAAGTTCCACTGGGCGCGGCGCGAGTGACTGCTGAAGGTTCGTACTTGACGCCCTATGCCGCTGCGACCAACGACTCACGCCTTGTGCTGCTTGAGGCGTTGTTCAAGGGGGAAAAGGACGAGTCGATCACTGCGGGAGTTGGCGTTGGCGCTACGAGGGGCTTGGAGAGCGCTGATAGGCAGAAGACAGCGCCCAAGCAGTCGGTCGCGCCGGGCAGTGAGGTGAGGGCTGACACTCCAGGCAGATTCGAACCCATGGCGCTGGATGGTCTGAAGCGTGAGCAAATCGGAGCACAGAACCGTCCGCCGGCTGATGAGACCGCGTCCAATCCCGAGGCTGACAGCGCATCGGTCCAACCCTCGGACAGTTCGAAGGACTCGCAACGCAGCGACTATCAGGCGCGGGCGGCCGTGACGAAGCAGGCCCAGTCCATCAATCGCGGGTCCAATTTTTCGCAGCGAAAGGATTCGACGGTCCAAGAGTCGGAGACGGCAAGTACGCGCTCGCAGCAACCAGAGACCGCTGAGCGGACCGGCAAGGCAACTTCGCTCAGTTTGACTATGCACGACCAATCAGTCGCACCAATTCTGTCGCCTGCGTCTTCCAGGGCAGACTTTGCAAGAGACAGTCTGCGGGCCGGTGAGCCTTCTGTTGAAACAGTTCTGGAGGACGGAAACGACTCAGAGCGATTGACTGATTCCGCTTTGGGACTGTCTGACCTTCGCGTCACCGTGCAGCAGGATGTGGTACTGGGCGACTTTCAGGCAGCCTGGGTAGTACGGGGTGGCAATACAGCCAAGGCCGAGTTGCTCTTCCGACGCTCGGTGCGAATCGGCCTGCGTGAGATGGAGCAGGGTCTGTGGATGAACTGGCCCGAGTTGCAACGGACGCTGCTCGCGCCGATCAACGATCTGTTCCCGGATGCAACGCTGAGACCTGTGACGCAGAATGTCGCGCGCCTGCCTAGTGCGACGCTGGGAAGGATGCTCGCGTCCATACCCGCCGAACTGGTGGTACCTTCGCTCTCGCTGGAAACAGGGCCGACCTGGACGCCGCTGCGCACGGCGCTGCTTGCGATGTGGGTGCTCGTGTTGCTGGCGCTAGTAGGACTTGCGATCGCGACGCGGGCGATGGCCGATCTGGCGGCACGGCGCGGGCAGTTTGTGTCCGCCGTGACTCATGAGTTGCGAACACCCTTGACCACGTTTCGCCTTTACTCCCAGATGCTCGCGAGCGGCATGGTGCGCGATGATGAAACTCGGACGACGTATGCGCAGACGCTGTTCAGCGAGAGCGAGCGACTGGGTCGAATTGTCGAAAGCGTGCTGGAATATGCGCGGCTTGGAAAAGGGGAGAAGCCGCGGCTGGAACGATTGACGCTTGCACAGTTGCGGGAGCGTGTCTTGCCCTCGCTTGATGCGATCGCTTCATCGCATGCGATGAAACTGGTGCAGGAGTTTGAGACGGGCGAAGGGTCTTCTGGCCTTCTGCTCGCGACCGATCCTTCGCGGATCGAACGGATACTGGTCAACCTTGTTGAGAACGCGGGCAAGTACGCGCGATTCGAGGATGGTGTCGTGCGGGTTATCATCACCTGGGAAGCCGACGCTTCATCGCTTCGCATCCGCGTCCGTGACTTTGGGCCTGGCATATCGCACGCCGATATCTCACGTATTTTCCGCCCGTTCACACGGGGCGCGAACCATGCCCACGGCAACACACCAGGCATGGGACTGGGGCTGGCGCTCGCACGATCGCTCGCGGAACAACTGGGCGGGTCGCTCACCCATGAAACTGCGAATCCCGGAGCGACTTTCAACCTTCGCTTGCCGATCGCGTGAAAGGTTGCAAGTTCGCGCGGGCGGACGGGCCAGCGGAGATGGTGTGGGGGCGGGTTGTGGGAGGGGAGACGGGGGCGGGGGCGATGTCCGTATGGTTGCATGCTGATGATCCAAGCCCTGACCATCCTTGCGTTTCTGCTGGCACGCATGCGCGAGTTGATGGGCTCGGCGGATGGCACGGACGTTCGCGTCGACATGGGCATGTTGTGGTGGCCGCCGATTGCTTGCGCGATCGCTCTCGCGGGGTTTCACTTCTTTGCAAGGTGGTGCAGTTCGCGGGTTGATGCGACCGGGCGCGTCCGCTGGATCGTGCGGGCAGAGCGAATGATGGCCGCGACGCGCCTTGGCGTGCTGGGGATTATCGCCATCGCGGTGCTGTGGCAGCGATGGGACATGGCGGTGCGCATCGCGATCGGCGACCTGGTACTGCTGGATGAGTTGGTTATTGCTGGCCCGATTCTGCTGACAATCATTGCAACATGGTGGTCGATAGAGCCGCTGGAAAGACGGGTACATCAGGCGAGCCTCATCCGTGATCTTGACGAGGGGCGGACGATCATGCCGATCCTGTCGCGTGGGCGATGGGTCTGGAACAACACACGCCATCACGTTTTGCTCATGGCACTGCCGATCAGCCTGCTGGTCGTGTGCGGGGAGATCGTCGAACGTGTACCAGGTTGGTTGACGCTGCTCGGGGATCGCTGGCAGGGTTCGCTCGATGTCGCGGAGTTCGTGCGATCATGGAACGAGCCGATCCAATGGGCAGGTTCGTTGCTGGTGCTGCTCGCATCGCCACTGCTGGTGCGCAAGTTGTGGGACACGGTGCCCCTCGAGATGCCTGCGCTGCGTGAATCGATCCTGAGCATGTGCCGCCAGTATCGCGTGCGGATCAGCGGTCCTTGGGTGTGGCGCACGCATGGACAGGTGGCAAACGCAGCGATTCTGGGCTTTTTTTGGCCGTTTCGCTCGATGCTGCTAACTGATGGTCTGCTCCAAGTGTTAAGCCCTGAGCAGGTGGGCTTCGTGGTTGCCCATGAGGTCGCCCATGTGCGGGAGCGGCACATGCTGTGGCTGGCGATTGCCATGCTGGGCGCAACGCTGTCGACCGGCGCAGTGCTCGACTGGATCGCGCAGGCGGCCAGTGCTGGCGGGTCTGAGCAGACAGTTGGCGCTGCGCTGCTGGCTAGCGCGATCGCGAGTTTATTGATCGGCTTGCTCGTCTTTGGATGGGTCAGCCGTCGATTCGAGTGGCAGGCCGACGCATTTGCGATCTCGCATGGAGCCAGAGCGAGCCAAGCGGCTGATCAACAGCCTTCTCGCGTGGGGTCAGCGCATGGTGCGCTGGCCGTGAGCACGCTCGACGCCATCGCCTCGTTCAACGGCATGTCGGTGCGAGCCTTCATGTTTCGCCATGGATCGATCGCGGAGCGGCAACGCCGGGCCCGTGCGAGCGTTGGCGAAACACCCGGGCAGTTGCCGATTGATGGGCAGGCGCGACGCATCAAGATCGCATCGCTGGTGTTGCTTGGGCTGGGCCTGCTGCCACTGTTCTTGGGGCGATAGCGCGCACTAGGATTGTCCAAGGAAAGGCCCCCACCATGAAGAACTTTGTACCACGCTCCCTCAACACGCCCGTCGTGACCACATTGACAACCAGATTGATGATCGTTTCTATCGTGCTCGCTGCCACTGGGCTGGCTGCGTGCAACTCATCCTCGAAGGGCACTGGGTCGAAAGACACCGCGTCGATGGGTGTCGTCAACGCCCGCTGCCCCATGAAGCCCGATTGCGGCAAGGCACCCAGCGCGGCGTCGTCGGTTTCGTTCAAGGGTGAAAAGGTTGGCTTCTGCTGCCCGGGATGCATCGGCGAGTGGAACGAACTGAGCGATCAGCAGAAGGGCGAGCGGCTCGCGAAGGTCAGGTAAGCGCTGCGACTTCGAGATACCTGTGAAAACGAAAACGACGATGTGCTGGTCCATCGTCGTTGCGGGTTCCAGACTGCTGTCTGCCGAAAAGATAATTGGGGTACTAGGATTTGAACCTAGACTAAGTGAGTCAGAGTCACTCGTGCTACCGTTACACAATACCCCAGACGGGCAATCGACTTGCATCAGCATTCTTGGGGTTCTGACCGGCAAAGGCAAGTCCAAACTGAGAAGCCCTGCATTGCTGGGAGCGATCAAACTTCGCACTCGTGGTGCGGTCGTACTGCGCGTTGATCGGGGCTATCGTGCGTCGGCAGATCAACGATTGATGCAGTAGTAGAAGAACTATTCGGGAGCAACGCATGGAGACGCGCATGACATGGCCGATGGATGGGCAACTACGCCCTGGAATCGTCACTTCAATTGCTATGGTCGCTTCGATTGCCTTGACGCTAACGATTGTTGCGGGGTGTGCCTCGTCGCATGCCGGCTCTGCCGACCAAGGCCCTGGCAGTTCGCGTGGTACCGAGAAGAGCAAGCAGTCACTAGCCAACCAGACGAGTGGCTCGACAAGTGACTCATCGGGCAACCTGCCCGCTGCGATTGAAGTCGCACGCGATCGCGTCTTCCCCGCGCTAGTCAACATCAGCGTCATCAGTGTGTCATTCTGGGAAGGCAAGGAAACCAAGGGGGGCAGCACCGGCTCGGGCACAATCATTTCGCCCGACGGTCTGATCGTCACCAACCACCATGTTGTTGATGATGGACGCACTTTCAAAGTCACGCTCGCGGACAAGCGGGAAATTACTGCGACGCTGGTCGGCGAAGACCCCATGACCGATCTCGCCGTACTCCGCCTCAACTTGCAAGCCCTGAACGGCCAGACAACCCTGCCGGTCGCGAAGTTTGGGGATTCGGATAGTCTTGCGGTGGGAGATTATGTGCTCGCGATGGGCGCTCCCTATGGCCTGAATCGCTCGGTCACGCTGGGCGTGGTGAGCAACACCGAGCGCGTCTTCACCGGCTTTGGCGGTGATGACATCCAGGATCAGGAGTTTGACTTTGATCGCTCCTCCGACATCTTCACCCGTTGGCTCCAGCACGATGCCTTGATCCTGCCGGGCAACTCCGGGGGACCATTGGTGAATCTTCGGGGCGAGATCGTGGGCATCAACACGCGAGGGGGCAACGGCCTGGGCTTCGCCAACCCCAGCAACTTCGCGAAGTCGATCGTCGACGAGATCATCGCGCATGGCGAAGTGACCCGCAGCACCATCGGCGCGAACTTCAAGAGCGTCAAGAAGACCGGCATCGAGCAGGGCGTGCTCATCAACTCGGTAAACGATGAAGGCTCCGCAGCCAACGCGGGCCTGAAGGCGGGGGATGTCATCACGGCCATCGATGGAAAGGCGGTTTCCGCTCGATTCCCAGAGGAAATTCCGCTGGTGCTTCGAGAAATCGCCGATAAGCCGGTGGGCACGCCCATCAACCTCTCGTACCTGCGTGATGGCCAGACGGGCAGCGCAACAGCGACCACCGAAAAACTCCTGCGCGAGAAGGGCAAGGAGTTTGCGCTCCGCATGTTTGGCATCTCAATCAGCGAGATTACCGACAAGATGGCTCGCAACCGCAACCTGCAAAGTAAGCAAGGGGCAATTGTCATCGGCATCCGAGGTGGTGGCCCGGCCCAAATCGCCGAGCCTGCCATCACCTATGGCGATGTCGTGAAGTCGATCAATGGTGTCACCATCGCCAGTGAGCAGGACGCGCTAAACGCGTACAGAACGATCGTTTCGCAGGAGCCCATCCCAGAGTTTGTCGTTGTCGAGTTTGATCGCAATGGCAAAAGCAACCTCACGTTGCTCAAGCCTCGCCCCGAGAAGCCCGACGATCCACCCCGCGAATTGCCCAAGGCGTGGATCGGCATCGCCACGCAGCCCGTGCTCAAGCAACTGGCCGATCAGTTGAAGGACAAGGGCACCCTTGGCTTCCGCGTCACGCGCATTTATCCCAACACGCTCGCGGCACAGAGCGGGCTGATCGTCGGTGACATCATCACCAAGTTGAATGGCGAAGCCCTTAGCCCCCGCAGCATCCAGGACTCGGGCATGTTCCAGCGACAGGTGCGTCGGCTCTCTGCTGGCGGCATGGCGAAACTTGCCATCCTTCGTGATGGCACTGCCAAGGACCTTGACATCACCCTCGAACGCACACGGATCACCGCCGAGGAAGCGCTGCGCGACAGCAACCGCGACTTTGAACTGACGGTGCGCGAACTGACCTTCTTCGACCGCGACGACAATCGCTGGGCTGAGTCGGTCCAGGGCGTGATCGTCCAGAGCGTCGAGCGCGCGGGGTGGGCGGGCCTGGCTGGTGTCTTCGAGGGCGACCTCATCCAGCGCATCAACAACTACACCATCACCGACCTCGCCAGTTATCGCAAGGCGATGGAGGCGATCGCCAAGGAGCAACCCGCTCGCGTCTCTTTCTTTGTGCTGCGTGGCCCGCGCACCCAGTTCAAGTTCGCCGAGCCAGACTGGAAGCCCACCGTCGCGGCAACGAAGTAACTGCCCCACGCACTACCGACCACTACCGGGGCCCTACGCACCACGCACCACGCTTGCCCAAAAAATCAGTTGGCATCGCGCCGACAGTCTTTCTGGCGGCTGACGCACAAAGTGCGCCAAAGTAGCAGTATTTGCCGACAATACAGTTATGGTTCGTGCGCTCTCCGTACTCCTGCTTATGGTCTTGCTTCCGGGCCTGCTGCTCTGCGGATGCGCCACTCGCTCTGTCCCATCAAACGCTCCCAACGCGGGCCTCACAGCCCTCGCCAAGAGCGATGCGCCCGTCATGGTCCTGCCCCCGCCCACGCAGGAGATGAACGCATCGCAGAAGGCAGCATGGGCCCGGCAAGCCGCGCTCAATCTTGAGCAAGTCTTGAAAGAGACCGAAGAGGCACAAGACCGGCCTTCCGCGCAAGCGGGGCAAATGACGCAGTCGCCTACATCGGCGCTGGGCATCGACACCCTGCCAAACTCCGGGCTTGCAAACTTGACGGTCGGCACGAACGTCCCGGAACGACCATCGTCTCCTGTCGCGTCGACATCCCCCACTGAGACAATGCAGCCAGCCAACGAGCCTGCATCGGTATCGCCGTTGGTTGAACTCTCCCGCAACATGAGTTCCCTGCTTCGCCATCGCAACGACGCGGGAAAGCCGCTCATCACCGATGCCGCTGCACTGACTCCCCTGGTTGCGATGCAACCCGATGCACTTGCGACGCTCGACCGTGCGGGCGATCCGAAGCATCCCTTGCACGATCTTGCGGAGGCAGACCGTGCGACGCTCGCACAGGCACGCGAACGACTGCTCGCGAATCCCAAGGATGTCCCACCCGATCTTCTTGCAGCCTTGCGAGCCAATGCAGCGTTACCAGATCAGATCGTCATCACGAAGGCCGCGTTGTGTACACGGGTCGAGGGGTTTGGGCGCTTTGATGTGTATTCGAGCAACACGTTTGTAGCAGGCACGCCGATTCGGGCAGTGGTGTACACACAACTTGTGGACTTTGGCACGCGACCGGCTCGCGACACGGATCCGGTCCAGAAGAATGTTCCTTTGGGCGAACAAGTTTCGGTTGACCTCACGCAAGAAATCTCACTCTTTCATGATCCTGATGGCCTGCTCGCGTGGCATCGTCCCGGCCAGATCGTGGTCGAGACCAGCAGAACAAAGCGCAGCGATTTTTATCTTGTGCAGCAGATCGAACTGCCCGCAACCGTCTCGATTGGTAGGTACAACCTGAAAGTGACGGTGATTGATCGCACATCGGGCGCGATGGCGGAGCGCGTCATCCCCATCGAAGTGGTCGCGGATGCGCGATTGGTGCGATAGTGCCTTTGCTGATTACCTGTGCCGAATACTCGTCCTGATTGCTTTTGCTGTGTGGCATCAGGACTTTGAATGATCCTAATCCGCATATCCGTTGGGCTTGGTATTGTGCCACTTCCAGGCTGTTTCCACGGTTTTCACGATGTCGGCGAACTGGGGCTTCCAACCCAGACGGGTCTTGAGCTTGGTCGGGTCCGCGACCAGCGCGGGCGGATCGCCAGGCCGGCGGGGCCCAAACTTGTAGGGAATCTTCTGTCCGCAAACCTGCTCGCACGCCTGAATGATCTGCAGGTTGCTCTGGCCATTGCCGGTGCCGATGTTGAAGACTTCGCTGGTGGTTGGCGTGGTCGCCTCGATCGCGAGTTGGTGCGCCTGAGCCAGGTCGCTGGTGTGGATGTAGTCGCGGACGCAGGTGCCATCGGGCGTGGGATAGTCGTTGCCGAAGATCGTCAGTTCCTTGCGCTGGCCCAGTGGAACCTCAAGCACAATCGGAATCAGGTGTGTCTCGGGGCGATGGTCCTCGCCATGCAATCCGTCCGGATCCGCACCAGCGGCGTTGAAGTAGCGCAGGAGCGTGAAGCCAAGTCCGTACGCGTGCGCGAAGTCGCGGATCATCCACTCGACCACCAGTTTGGTGCGCGCATAGGGCGAGCATGGATCCTGGAGCGAATCCTCGGCCATCGGCACCTTCGGGTTCATGCCGTAGGTTGCGCAGGTGCTGGAGAACAAAAGTCGCTTGACGTTGGCCTTCTGCATCGCTCGCAGGAGGCTCAGCGTGCCGCTGACATTGTTGCTGTAGTGATAGTCGGGATTGGTGACCGATTCGCCAACATAGGTCGCTGCGGCGAAGTGCATCACCGCTTCGATCTTGAACTTGCCCATCACGGTTACGAGCGCGTCGGTGTTGGCAATGTCCCCGACGACCAATCGCCCCGAAGGGACCGCGGAGATATGGCCTTCCTTGAGGTTGTCATAGGCGATTGGGTTGTGTCCATGGCGAACCAACCAACGAAGGCACGCGGACCCAACAAAGCCGGCCCCGCCGGTGATCAGAATGTTCATGCAGCAACGTCCTCCAAGCGCAGGAGTTTCCCCGCGAAAAACAGAATATGCCGCAATGCGAGCATAAAAATGGTGCGCAGTTCCTGATTGAGATGGCCTGTCCGTGGGCGAAGAGCAGTCATTCGCGTCGAATCGGGCTATACCCGAGGCCTCATCCACACTGCCCGACGACCCTTCAGTTCATCGGGCAGCACGGCGTGCAGGAATCGGTCCATCACATGGGGCCATTCCAGCACGTCGCGCACGCGAGCGATCGCGGCCTTGCCCATGGTGTGCAGGCCCGCCGGATCGCTCAGGGCATCCACCAGCGCGTCCGCAAGGCCCGCAGGCGTGCGATTGCTGGTCAGGAAGCCGGTTGTGCCACTGTCGACGATATCAGGCAAGGCCCAATCGTCAAAGCCGACAATCGGAAGGCCGTGACTTGCTGCCTCGACAAAGACCAGGCCCCAGGTCTCGCACTTGGTGGGCATGCAGAAGACGCTGCTGTTGAGGTACAAGTCGTGCAGTTGCTCGTTGCTGGCGAAGGGAATGTGCTCGATGCCCTCGCTCACCTCAAACTTAGCCATGCTCGAGACGATCGTCAGCGTCGCATCCGGCACGCGGGCACGCACACTCTTGAATGCCTCCAGCAGGGTGTCGCCACCCTTGCGCTCGAAGGCGCGCCCGACGAACAGAATCCGCTTGCGCTCGTATCGCTCGCGCGTGGGTTCCGTCACGCCCTCCCAGCGACGAATCGCTCCGGCACCAATTGGGAACACCTTGTTTCGCGGATACGCGTACTCCCGCTCCAGCGAGTCCGCAACAAAGCCCGCGAAACTCAGGACACCGTCGGCGTTGGTGATCACCGACTTCTGGAACTTCTTGTGCTCCGCAATCAGTTCCGGCGACAGCGAGTTATATCCAAAGCCGCCGCCCTTCAGTGCGTCGTCGATGGTGATGTCCTGAAACAGGAATCTCCGGATTGGCAGGACCGGATTGATGATCGGCAGCACGTAGTGATACACCACTGGCGTGCCGTGCGGGACACGGCTGAGCAAGCGAGCGAGGTTGCCCGACCGCTCGTCTGCTGGTGGCAGCGCGGCCTTGCGCAGTTTCAGATGTTCCTTGGTGATCTTCCGTCGGATGCGATACATGAGGTGGCGCATGGCGCTGCGTCCATGCAACTCCGCGAACGATGAGTCGTGTGCGTTCCACGCCCCGTACAACAGGCCCATCTTCTGCAAGCGCGTGCAAATGGTCGGGACCACACCCGAGTTGGTCCAACGGTCCCAGGGATCAAACGCCGTGATGTAAAGGACTTGACGCTTGGGCAACAAAAACTCCCTGACGACCATGATCTGCTGCGTTGATCCAACAAACTCACGGCGGGTTTGCGGGCGGCCGTGGAGTCGCGTGGTTCAGGCCCGATGCACAATCAATCGGGCCGCCTCCAGCAAGGTATCGACGACAAAGCCCGCGGACTTGGACGCTTCCGGCTGGCTTGCGCCATGTCCTGTTCGAACGTGGATTGTTCCAACAACTCCTGCGTTCTTGCCCGCGAGTATGTCGCTGAGCATATCGCCCACCATCCACGATCGCGCAAGATCGATGCCCAACTCATGCGCCGCTCTCAAGAGCATGCCTGGCCCGGGCTTGCGATCCGGATGATCCACCCGCGTGCGCCGATCAGGCGCGTTGTCCGCCTCCGGGGGTGGTGCGAGGGTGCAGAAGTAGGCCCGGTCGAGTGTGGTGCCGAGTACGCCCAGTTGGCGATCCACTTCCGCCTGCACAGCCAGCATGTCCGCTTCCGTCAGTTTGCCCCGCCCGACACCCGATTGGTTGCTGACGACGACGCACAAGAAACCAGCGTTGCACAGCATTAAGATCGCCTCCGCCGCGCCGGGAAGCAGCACTACCTGATCGGGCTTCGCGATGTAGTGCACCTCGCGGATGATGGTGCCATCGCGATCGAGGAACACGGCCGGTCGTAGTGTCGATGGCTTTGTAAAGTGTTCAGGCTGATTGCGTGAAGTATGCATAGGAGTGGGGCAAGCCTAGAAGCATCATGGCCGCGATACCACAAGCATGGAATTGGAGACCGACGACGGCTTGGTCCGCGCCGCTTGCTTGATGATCGGGCCGTGCGAGGCAGGAAGCAGGAGCACAGCAGACAGTTGGTCCAGCGGGCACCAGACAAAGAGCAATGCCTCCTCGCGACTGTGAACTACACGGGGAAGACTTCGCTTGGCTTTGCCTTTGAGCGAGCAACGAAAAATGAAGTTCAGTTCGTGCCGGCGTTCCTTGCCCTGTCGAAACGCATGGTCCTGCGTTGCTAACAAGGCCCCGACACGCACGGCCTCTCCGGATTCCTCGCGCATCTCTCTCACCAGGGCGTCCGAAGCGGTCTCGCCAAACTCCACGTGTCCGCCTGGGAGAAAGCAATACCCCTTTCGCGTGTGCTGGCACAGCAGCACATGCCCCGCCTCGATGAAAATTCCTCTGGCAATGATCTCGATGTGCTTGGCCATGGCTGCTCCCTGCGAATCGAGAGCGTAAGCGAGCGGGATAGTCGCTGTTCACCACGACGACAGGCTTTCGACATTGAGTCGGTCGCTTTCGCTCACGCTACGGGCTTGTCGAAGAAGTGGGGTGCGTCTGCCTCGGCAATGGCCAGGCTTTCGTGCGTGCCAATGTCGCGGTGATATCCATCGCGTTCGACCCTAAGCCCGCCCACAAGTCCGCCCGTAGACCCGCCCGCGCTCAAGACTCTGCCATGCTCGATCGCGTGCATCCGTCCGACCAATCTGGGCAGGACATCAAATCCAATATCGAACGCCTTCCAGCCCACGACTTCGTGCCACAACTCGCTGCTCAAAGCATACAGCCCGGCGTTGGCCAGGTTGCTCTTGGGCTGCTTTGGTTTTTCAATGAAACTAAGAATCTTGCCGCAGGTCGCGCTCGCAAAATCTCCGCTGGTCGGCGCGGTTCCCGGCGCAAGTTCCGCGATGCCGCTCTTCTCGGGAAACTGTGCTCGGAAGAGCAACATGGTGAAGGGGTCGGGATGAGAGCGGTGATATGAGAGGAACTTGCCCAGGTCGATGTTGCTCAGGTTGTCACTGTAAATAATGAGTACCTCGTCGCCCGCCACCTTGCCCTGCTTTGAATTCGCAGGAACGAAGTCTGCGTTCGCAGTGATCGTGCCCGCGCTGCCCAGCAGCACAGGCTCGTGCGTCTCGACTGCTTCAAATAGTCCGGTCACGTTCTTGGTACCGATGTACTCCCGCACTTGCTCGGGTAGGTGGTGTGTATTGATCAGCACATGGCGAATGCCCGCCCGCTCGAACGCGTCGAACCAGTAGTCCAACAACGGATGCCCCGCTATTGGCACCAGGCACTTGGGCATGCGATCAGTAATGGGGCGCAAGCGCGAGCCAACCCCTGCGGCGGTAAGCAAGACACGAACCCGACGATTGGAAGTTGGCATGCCCTTAATTATTCGCACCTCTCTCATACTCCCCATCGCCGCCCCATAACGCTCGATGTCCCGGTATCTCCCGCACGCTCGGCACGTTCAATCCACCCTGCGTTGGCCATCGGTCTGATCGGGGATTCTGCGACATCATTGGTCCGTACGGTTCGATATCCACGACGCGGGTCGGCTTTCTCGACCCAGCGTGGAGCACCGCATGTCCGACAAGAAACCCAAGGAAGCACCCGCAGAAGCGCCCAAGGAGGCCGATGCAGCACCAGCCAAGAAGGGTCCGCCCATCAAACTCATCGGCATGGTCGCCGCGTTGATGCTCGTGGAGGCGGTCGCGGTCTACTTCCTGGTCTCGATGACCGGCCCCAAGCCCGTGCAGGCGGCGGAGACCAAACTTCACGAAGGCCACGACAAGGATCACGAGGCCTTTGTCGAAGTGCCACTGGTCGAAGAGCGCTTCCAGAACATGCAGTCCGGTCGCGCGTACATCTGGGACATGTCAATCGTGCTGAAAGTAAACGCAAAGGACGAGGAACTGGTCACAAAGACGCTCGAACGCCGAGCAGCGGAAGTGAAAGAAGGTGTTGCGCTGATCGTCCGGCGCAGTCCGCACACGCACCTGCTTGAACCGGGGCTTGAAGCCCTCAACCGCCAGTTGCTCAGTTATCTCAACACCGTCGTCGAGCACGACGCGGAAGACAAGCCCCGCATCCAGCGCATCCTAATTCCCAAGTGCAAGGGCTTCCCCGCCGAATAGGCAGGTCACTTCCCCATCCATCGCACGTTGCACGAACCCGACGTTTGATCCTTCGTATCATCACACATGCCTACGTACCTCTACGACGTCCTCGATAAGCAAGGCACGCCCACTGGCAAGACCTTCGAGTTTGTCCAATCTATGAAGGATCCCGCGCTGACCAAGCAGCCCGAGACCAATCAGCCCTGCAGGCGGGCAATCGTCGCCCCCAACATCGCTGGCAAGTGGAGCGACATTAAGGGCAAGAGCGCCCTCTCCAACAAGAACCTTGAGCGCATGGGCTTTACGAAGTATGAGCGCAAAGGCAACGGCTACATGGAGCGCGTCGCGGGCAAGGAAGGGCCCAAGAGCATCTCGGCTGACTAGTCCAGCACATGTTGGTTCCAGCACACGTCGATGCTGAGACGCGACGGCGAATCACAGGCAGGAAGCCTGCAAAGCCTGGGCATGAGCCTATTGGCCCTTTAACTCACCCTTCTGGCGATATCGCTCCAGGTACTTCTCCGCGAGTTTGGTCTGCTTGTTGGTGAGGTCTAACTCGCGTCCATCGAGGAACGCCATCACCACATCGCTCGTGACCAGCAGCGGATCCCCCGTCGTCACGATCAGCGTTGCGCTCTTGCCCGCCTCCAGCGAGCCGTACCTGGCATCGATACCCAGGATGCGAGCCGCGTCGATCGTGATCGTCCGCATCCCCGCATCGCCCGGCAGGCCATGGGCCACCGCAGTCGCAACGGAATACGGCAAGTTCCGCTCGTGGCCAGTATCGTCATTGTTGGAAATCGTGAAGCGCACGCCCGCGTCCAGCAGTTTGCGAGGAAGCACGAACGGCTCGTCAACCGGGCTGTCATCGCGCCGCGGCATGTTCTGGATGCCCTGCACAATCACCGGCACATCGTGCTTCTTGAGGACGTCGCTGACCATGAACGCGTCACGGCCACCGACGATCACGCACTTGAGTTTCCGCTCGGTGCAAAACTGCACGGCGCTGGTGATCTGGTCCGCGTCCTGGGCCAGCACGAAGAGGGGCAACTGCGCCAGTGTGACAGCATCGCCCTCTGTCGCCGAAAAAATCGGGCGCATCGCTTCCCAGCGAACATCAATAGGCAGGCTTTGGTCCGCCGAGCGAGCGATTGCGTAGTTCTTGGCAGTATCAAAGACCTTAACGATTTCGTCCAAGTCCTTTTTTATGTCCTTGAGTTGGTCTTCCTCGCTCTTGTCCATCCACCATGCGGTGATGGGCCGGACGTTGGGCCAGCGCAGAATCATCCCGGTGCTCACGCCGCGCGAAGTCTGAACGATCGCTTCGTCGTTGGTCCATGCGTCCAGTCGCATGACGCTCATCTGCCCGGGCACCATGCCGCCCACCGGCGCGACGCCCACGATGAGAATGCCGTTGCGGCGCGTGACTGGCAGCAGCGTCGAATCCGGGTTCACCGCCACGCCCGCGCGAACCTCGGGGGTGACATTGCCGACCTCGCCCAGGTCCGCTGTCTGGGGCACCGATTGAATCTCCGTGAGGCCCAGTTGGGTGGACGGTCCGATCAATCCTGGATAGACGTGCTTGCCCTTCGCGTCGATGGTGCGAGGGGGTGAGGCCCACAGTGCCGTTCTTTGCAGGTCGGCCCATTGCGACTTGGTGTACACACCTCGCAAAGTTCCCTCGGTGAAGTACAGCACGCCGTCCTCGATCGCTGGTGCAGGCTCCCCGCCCTTGCTCACTGGATGTATGGTCGCACCGCTTATAACGATCGGCTCCGTCTGGGCCGGTGCCTTGGGCGTCAGGTCCTGGGCCGATGCGCCGCAGGCCATGGCGAACGCGATAGCAACGATCGAACATATTGAAACAGCGTGCATTCGCATGGGACTTGTTGCTCCAGGGCCTATGAACTCAGCAGAAGACGGAGGAAGAAAGAAGAAGAGCGAAAACAAAACGAAAAATCTGACAGGCCCGCACACGCACTCAGGCTAGTCCAACACACACCCCGCACCCGTCCCCCTCGCCCCATTCGCCAGCACTATTCCCGAAGCGCCTTGCTCATGATCGCGCTGCGATAATTCGTGTAGGGCCACTGCCAGTACTCGATCACCCGATACCCGCGCTTGAGGTAGAAGTTCATCAGGTCCGTGTCCGGCTCGGCCATGCTCAGGCCCATCTCCTTTGCGCCCTCGTCGCGACCACGCTGCTCCACCATTTCCACCAGCATGTGCCCTATGCCCTGCCCTTGATAGTCCGTATCAACTGCCAGCTGGCTGAACCACGCGACATCGGTACGGTGAAACCAGGGCGGCCCCTCCGCGTCCTCGACTTCATGGTACAGAATCGTGCCCACCATCTTGTGGAGCGTCTGGGTCGAAATGCCGCTGGGGTCCTCGAGATCCGGCATTGGTATGTGGTGGATCGCGACAAACGCCTGCCCGCTGAAAACCCGCTGGCGAGTGACCTCGTCGCTCTGCCGCCCCGCGAGCGGAGACAACCCCATCTCCATCTGCTTCGCATACGCGCGATGCAGCAGCAGCGTCAATGCGCGGATCGAATCCGTCGGCGAAAGCCGACGCACCGTGATCAACGGGCGGGGCCTTGGTGCTGCGGGCGAACCAGACTGCACAATCGCTTTGGACTCGGGCACACTCATCGTCTTCAACAACCACTCCATCTCCAGCCACTCAAGCACCGCTTGCTGCGAATTCCAGAATGGAGACTTTAGCAGTCTCTAAAGTTGTTCGTGAACCACGACTTTGTTTTCAACCCCGCCGCCTCACCCGCCCCCAGCCCCGCCCACACCCTCCGGCTCCGCGTTCGCTACAACGAATGCGACCCCATGGGCGTCGCACACCACGCCGCCTACGCCCCCTGGCTTGAAATCGGCAGAACCGAACTCCTCCGCCAGACCGGGATCAGTTACGCCCAACTCGAACAGCAAGGCTGCTTCCTCGTTATCGTCCGCCTTGCCATCAACTACAAACGCCCTGTCCGATACGACGACATCGTCGAAGTCCGCACCACCCGGCAGGGCGGCGGACGCGTCAAGATCGAACACACCTACGAACTCTGGGTCGTCGAACAGGCAGCCCACCCGCTGGGCAGCATCCAAACCAAGCCCCCCGCCCCCGCCAGCAACGACCAACCCTCGTTCACGCCCTACCTCGCCGCGACCGCCCAAACCACGCTTGGCAGCGTGGACAAGACCGGAAAGATCCAGGCTTTGCCGCAGTACTCGGCGAGTTGATCGCCCCGATCACGCGAGCACTTCCCGCACCCTGCTCGCCAACACCGGCAGCACATCCTTCTCAAACCACCGATTCCGACTCAGCCACATCTGATTCCGTGGCGACGGGTGTGGCAACTGCACCCGTGTCGGTAGCAGTCGCTTCGCGGCTCGCACGGCCGCCGTCAGTTCATCAAACTCATCCGCCAGATACCGCTCCATCGGAAACCGCCCGACGTACACCGTCAATTGCAGGCTCTTAAGTTTGGGCAGAATCTTCGGATGCCACAGCGGCGCACATTCTGGTCGCGGGGCCATGTCGCCGCCCTTGCCCTTGCCCGGGAAGCAGAATCCCATCGGCACCAGCGCGATCAGCGACGCGTCATAGAACTCTTCGTCGCTGACGCCCAGCCAGGACCGCAGACGCTTGCCACTCGCGTCGTTCCATGGCACGCTGGTTTCGTGCGCGATTCTGCCGGGCGCTTGTCCGATGATCACGATTCGAGCCGAGGCCGACGCCGCGAGCAGCGGACGCGGCTGGTTGGGAAGGCTCGTTTCGCAGACTCGACACGCGCGAACCTCGCGCAGGATCGGAAGCGATATGGATGGTGCCTTTGCCATGGTGGACTAGGCACGCTACGCAACATCATCTGGCATGGTTAGTAAATTCACATGCCCATCACGAAAATAGTGACACCTACTGTCAGGTGGTGCAACCAAGATGTATGCGTCTGTTGTCATGTCAAGTTTGCAGCAGTCGCGATCGCAGAGATCCGCTCCAGGCGAACCTTGACGGCACCGGCCTCGCGCTCTTCTGATGTTGCTTGAGGCTCTCTTTGTGGCCATTGCCCTGTGACGAGTCGCGTACAGGATCTCGCTAGCCACTCTGTCCATTCACACAGCTATTCACATTGTTCCGGCACACTCTGCCCGGCTCGTTTCTCCGTGCGATAAAAACCTGATGCTTCTTGCACAGTGCTTGTCGCCGACGACGCGCGGCGTTCGTGCCCGTCACTTTCCGTCCACGCATTCACAAGGAACACAACCATGAGCACGACCGATATCAAGACTAACGAGACCCAACTCAACGACATGATCCGCCAGGGCAAGATTCTCGACGCCCTCGACAAGTTCTTTGATGAGAAGGCGACCTTCCAGGAAGGCAACAAGCCAGTGCGCGTCGGACGCGCCGCCAACCACGCTTTCCTCTCTGGCTTCTTCAAGACCCTCAAGGCCTTCAACGGCGCAACACTTCACGCGCAGACCATCAGCGACAATACCTCCATCAGCGAATGGACCTTCGACATGGCCGGCCCCGATGGCCCGATCCTCTGGAACGAGACAATGGTTCGCCGTTGGCAAAATGGCAAGGTAATCAGCGAACGCTACTACACGGCGTCGTAAGCCGATCTTCTTCACAATCAATACGGGCGAGCCATCTGGCTCGCCCGTTGTCGATTTCTGCTGACATTCACTCAGTTGGAAGCCGGCAACCTCTGGCAATCCAAGTGGTTTGGTAAGGTTCTGCCGCCTGCCCGAACCATCATGCGTTCCCCGCCTTCTCCATCTCCAAAACCCAATCCTCCAACGGCACGTATCGCAGCAGGTCCAGTTCCAGCGTCTTTCCACCCAGCGTCGGATGCTCGGGCTTCACTGCCAGTTGGATGTACAGCTTGTCCCACTTGCTCTTGTCAAACTCCGCGATGTCCTTGGGTTGCAGAGTCTGGCCACCTGGTAGCGTCAGCGTCTTGGTCGATGGTTCCCAGCGATACGTCTTGCTTCGGACTCGCAGCAGCAGAGATACCAAGTATGCCGCGACCCCAAAGCCGACCGCCGCGATGATCCATTGGCTCGGGACGTCGTACCACGACAAGGGCGCGGGCGGCTTGGCGGCGGATCCATCGGGGGTGATGAACTTTTTGGAGAGGTCCGCGAGCCGCTCGTCGGCGCTGCCGATGGCGAGCGCCTTGCCCGCGTCGTCGCGCCGAAAGTCGGTACGCGGATAGGTTGTGTGCTGGGGGATCAACTTTCCGATCAGTTTCAGTTGTGTTAGCCATTCTTGACGGGCTCGCTCGCCCGCCACCATGCCCTGCCCGCCGCCGTCACGTTCCTTTGTGCGCAGTTCGTCGAGCCTGGCCTGCGGTTCGGCGATGCTTGCCAGGTCATTGGCCAATCGCCCGCTGTCTTTCAAGTCGCGCAGATGCTGAAACTCGCTGTACTCAGCCGCTCGAGCACCGCGATTGGGATAGACCGCAATAGCATCAACCAATCCCCACACACCCAGGACGAGCATCGCCAGGGTGATGATGTACATCTTAATCGACCACTTCTTGTTGATGGTCGTGACGGTTGCGGTGGAAGGGGCGGCGGGGGGCGGGGGCGGGGCGGGCGGTGCAGAAGCAGTCGAGGATAATGCTCCATCGTGTCCCGATTCCGTGACATCGCTGAATGAAGCGGGCGTGGATGAAGGTTGTTGTCCGCTGGCGTCGCTCATGGTGTTCCCCGTTGTAATGGGACTGGCGTACTGGAAGAGGGCCTGAACAGAATGTGAATCGAAAGAGTAGATCGGCGGTTTCTCCGGGGACGCATCGCCAAATACCATGGTCGGCCCATCGATTGCCCGTCAAGGTGCCTTTTCATGACAACTCCGCCACCATCCCCAAGCCCACAAGCCACCCGCTCGCTTTTCCAAGTAGTGCTGATCGAGCCGGAAATCCCCAACAACACCGGCAACATCGGTCGCACCTGCGTCGCCACTGGCTGCTCACTGCACCTCGTTCATCCCTTAGGGTTTGATGTTTCTGAGAAGGCCTGCCGGCGCGCGGGGCTTGACTACTGGCCGCGTCTGGGCGTGCGCCACAGCATGGACTGGAACGACTATCTCCGCCAGCAAGCTCCGCCCGCGCCGCACGATAGCGCAGGTACTAAGCCGCGCCCGCTGTGGTTCTTCACCACCAAGTCCGCACGTTCCTACTTCGATGTGGTCTTCCAGCCAGGCGATGCCCTCATCTTCGGCAAAGAAACCGCTGGCCTTTCCGATAGCCTGCTGTCTCAGTATCCCGACCGTTGCCTCTGCCTACCCATGGTGGCAGAAGAGCGCTCGCTCAATCTAGCCACCGCAGTCTGCGCCGTGGTCTATGAGGCCGTCCGCCAGCAACTCGCCCGGGGCACCATCCGGCTCGATTTGTCTGGCCGCATGCTTCTGGACTAAGTGGTGCGAATTGCCAAACCGTTCCCGTTTTCAAGGACCCAACCGTGGTTATGGTGTAGCAATCCCCTTGTTTGCGCCGCCGCGCAGGTTTCGAGCGCAAATCCGCGACACCGCTAACGAACTCGGGGCGACAAACTTCGTACTAGAACGTATTGGAACACAGCTCGAAGCGGGCGAAAAGCAGGCCCATCCGTAGTGATTGATCCCGCTGCGTCCCGCCCGAGCACGAATTCCCTTCTCTCTCCTCCGGTGTGCCGGTGCCCTCGGGCACCGGTACACTGTTTTTGGACATGACGACCACCACCACCAGCCCCGCCACTAGTCCCACCTGCAACCCGAGCCCCATCGCCAGCCTCCCGCCACGACGAACCGCTGCGCTCCTCGTGCTGGCGTGCATCGCCATCGCGCTGCCCGCGTGCCAGAAGCCGCTCTTTGATGCGCGCGATCCGCGCAGCCAGTATGACCGCACGGACTCGGTTCGCAATACACGCCCCGAACAGTTCGTTTTCGACGAGTATGGCAGCCGCCGCCCCAACATTCGTGGCCGCCTGATCGGCAATCAGTAGCGCACTTTCTCGCGACACTTTCACACCACGAAGCGTCAACGCACTCAGATCGACACAACGACTTGGCTTGCCGCTCGACAGGCGCGCACACCCTCGCTACTTTTCATCATCGAGTTTGCATGTTCCCACTCGCACTTTGCCGATGCATCGCGCGTGAGAAGGGCACGGCTCGCACGGACGCGACGCACAGCACTTCACACAAGGCCCCCGTTTTTACAACTGGCGTGACGGACCACCGCCAGATCAGCCATGCCCAAGGCCACTTCAACCTCGTCAGGCCGCTCGACCCCCGTGCGCAGCGCTTCGCATCGCTTCGCCCCAGCGCGCACCCGAACCCCAACCAGAACCAAGAAGGCCAGGCCGCCGCAAAGCCCCCACCGCATCCTCGCTGTGTGGGCGACATTTGTTGGTGCCATGACCCTCGTCGGTGGCGGCCTGTGGCTGGGTAACCAGCGTTCGCTCAAGGATGTGCCAGTGAATCTCGCGGTGCAGCCCTTGATCGCCACCGCCAGCGCGACCAACGTTGAATCCATCCTCCGCAATATCCAGGCACCGATCCAGCCCGGCAAGTGGCAGGCGATCGTGATCCACGACTCCGCCAGTGCTGTCGCTACGCCCGCCCAACTCGATCTGCGGGCCAGGGACCAGGGCCTCAAGGGCATCGGCTACCACTTCGTCGTGGGCAATGGCAACGGCATGAGCGATGGCGAACTCCACGCCACCGCCCGCTGGATCACCCAGCAGGCTGGAGCCCATACTGCGGGCCAGAACGCCGACTGGTTCAACCGCCAAGCCATCGGCATCTGCCTCGTGGGCGATGGCGACCGCGACCGCTTCACGCCCGCCCAAACCCGCCGGCTTCTGGAACTGGTGGATGTGCTTCGGTCCAGGCTCAACATCCCGACCGATCGCGTCTATCTGCACAGCCAACTTGCCCCGACGACCAGCCCGGGAAGGCACTTCCCGGAGACGACCCTGCGGGCACATCTTCGCGGCGGATAATCCGAGCCTGTCCACCGATGTGGACAGACTCAGACTTCCGATACTCCCTTATTCAGCGCCGACGCCGGGCCAGAGCGATCATGCCGCCCACCAGCAGGCCCGTTGCGCCGGGTGCCGGCACAAAGCCCGTGAAACTCGAATCGTCGAAGAAGTTCTTACCGCCGATGCCGGTGTTGACAGCGTCCTCGAGTTGCCAACGGATGGTCGTGAAGTTGCCCATCGCGGTACCCATGCTCGCTCCGGTCACGATCGAGTTCCACGTTGTGGTCGCGTCGTCGTAGTATTCCATCGAGAACGTGTCACTTGACAGGTCCAGGTCCACGCGAATGCCGTTCCAGTTCGCGGGCCCCGCGTTCCAAGTCGTGTATGTCCACGCGCTCGAAGGACCATCGCGATACGCAACCTGGTTGTCGCGTGCATATCCCCACTCGGCGCCGATGTTGCCCGATGAATCGACGAACGACATCCGGAACTTGTCGCTGAAGGTGCCGTCGGGGTTTGGCGCAGAGTCGGGATCGGTCAGGAAGTAGGTCTGATACCGGACCACGCCCGTGGACTGCGTTGATGCAATCGGCCCGCCCGTGTCGAAGGTGTCGAGCGAATAGTCGTAGGTAATGGGCCCCGTTCCTGCGACCGTGTCGTTTCGGAGGGCGAGGTTGTACCCATCGTTGTTGCGTCCGCTGAAGTGCGCGCCGACGATGTACGAGGTTGCGCTGCCGACCAGGGGCGACGTGGTATAGGCCGGAGCCGAGCCGACCTGTGCGTTGCGAGCCGCGGTGGTTGCGTAGAACGCCCCATTGTTGCTGCGGAGCTTCCACAGCCCGCTGTCGGGCGCGATCGCAGTGGCAGAGCCGCCACCCGAGGATGGGCCATACGCACCGGCGTTGTAATAGGTCACATCGCACCAGTTGTTGCTTCCGGAGAACATCGAGAGGTTGTACCCCTCGTTGGGCCCGAACGAACCCAGGTGGGCCGATGCCGTTGAACCACACACCGCAACCGCCGACCATCCCAGCAGGGACGCGGCACGACGAACATTTTTCGCAATCATGTCTTGGCTCCTAATCTCTGTCCCCCTCGATCGCAACACACGCCGCGTTTCTTGAAGGACTTTGTTTCTGCTCTCGAAGTAGACTTGCATCAGCGCGAGTACTTCTTGCACCTCTTGCTGTGAATTTCAGCATGGCCCGTCACGATGCCGCGATCAAGCGGTAGCGAGCATCTCAAGCGTTGAACTTCAGAAACACTTCGGCACTGACTACTGCAGGATGTCTGGCGTCTACCTCATCTCCAGTTTCCTCATCGTCTTCTAAAAAAAGGCCCGCTCGCCCTGCGGCCAATAGCCAGTGGCCTCTGAGTTGTCCGTACACGAACCAACAGACCGGCCCCCTCAGACTGGTCGATTCGTGCACGAAAACCACAAGTTATCCATATTACCAACCAAGTTTGGTCCTTGTTGTCTCACAACGTTGTCCCGCTACGCAACCTCCCCAGTAACGCAGCGTCCAACCCAGGGAACAATCTCCTACTCCCCGCCGCCCATTCCCCCACCACCGGTCGTGGCCACGATTGCCACCCCCGCCCTGGAGGTCGCCCATGTCAGTCAATGCCTCGCCACATTTGCGTTTCCATCGCCCCGCCCGCTTCGCATCCATGTGCTGTGCGCTGCTCCTTGTCGCTCCCCTCCTTGCCCCGTTTGTTATGGCCCCGCTTTTGTTCGCACAGGCACCCGCCGCACCAAGCACGGCTTCCCCAAGCGCCGATGCCCAACTCCAACGGGCGCGAGACCTGATGGGCGATATGCAAGCCGCGCTCGCCAAACTCAAAGCCTTCAACTACACCGCCAATGTCCAGTCCATCAGCCCCGCCAGCACCACCACCGCACAGGTCGTCGCGCACGAGATTGATGTCAAGGGCTGGAAGGTCTATGTCAAGGGCAGTCACACCAGCAACCAAGCAACCAAGTCATTCGAGGTTGCCAACGATGGTGCAACCAGTCGTGCCATCGATCAGGAGCAGCGCGTCGTGCTCGAACGTGCCGACACCGATCGGGGCGGCGTCTTCTCATTCTTTGAGAACTTCGCGAAGGATGCGAGTAGTACGGTGCAATGGGACCTGACGCTTGGCAAACTCGGCTTTGCATCGCCCTTCTACAAAAAAGTCACGGCTCTTGAAGCCCCCAGGACCATCGATGGCATCGTCTGTGATGCCATCGCGTTCATGGGCACTCGCGAAGACGGCCAGACCACCACATCGCTACGCCGCGTTTATATCTCGCGTGACGACAAACTGCCTCGCCGGATCGAAGTGCTCATGGTCGACAAGGACAACCAGCCCATCGAGGGCAAGATTCTCGAAGTGCGTGCCCTCAAGACCAACGACAACGCGGACAATGCAACCTTCTCGATCGAAGTTCCCGATGGCTTTCGGATTCGCCCCGCCAGGCTTACTCGCAGCGCACAAGGCGGCAAGAACGATGCCGACAACAATGCCCTCGCGGGTGCCAAGCCCATCGAGGGCGTGACATGGAAGCACGACGCCAAGTTGCTGAAGCCAGGCACTATCGCTCCGGCATTCACACTCATGGACGCGGAAGGTAATACCGTCAATCTTGAGGACTTCAAGGGCAAGGTGGTGCTGGTGGACTTCTGGGCAACATGGTGCCCGCCCTGCAGAGCCTCCATGCCCGCGTTGCAGCGCGTGCATGAGAAGTTCAAGGATCGCAACGTGGTTGTGATCGGCATGAACGCCGAGGGTGGGCGTGGCGATGGCGATCCGATCAAGTTCAAGAAGAAGAATGGATACACCTACCGCTCGCTGCTCAACGCCGATAATCTCACCCGCTCCTATCTCGCCAGGGCACTGCCCACGTTCTACATCATCGACAAGGAAGGCAAGATAGTGTGGGGCGCGATGGGCCTAGACATGCCTCCGGGCAAGCCCCGCCCAAGCATGGACGAGGTTGTCACCCATGTTGAGGAGCAATTCACCAGGATGATCGAGGCGCAGTTGAAGTGATCGAGTGTCACTCGTCGCAGTGATTGCCGCAGTGATCATCGCGCCAGCACTGCAATCTCACACACCCATGGCCTTGAGAATCGCGTCCAGATCATCCGCCACGCGGATCGGCTTATTCGCGAGTCTTCCCAAGGCGATGCTCACATCACCCCTGGCCTTGCCCGCAAGGCTCTCGTCACTCTTGGTCTTGCGTCCGGTGTGGTAACCCACCGTGACGTCTGGGTCCTTGAGTTGGTGCCCGGTGAGTACACATACGACCCGATCGTCGGGCTTGATGATACCTTCGCGTCGCAGGATGTGCGCCCCAGCAATGCTGGCCGCGCTGGCAGGCTCGCAACCAAAGCCAAACTTACCGACCATGGCCTTGTGTTCGAGGATGCAGTGGTCATCGACATGGCGCACCACGCCATTCATGGCGTGCAAGGCGCGCAAGGCCTTGGGCAGGTTGACGGGGCGATTGATCTCAATTGCCGTCGCGATGGTCTTGGCGCGTTCATTGGCATCGTCCATGCGCCGGTACTCGCGATCGACGGCCTTCGCATCCCACGAGCCCATGAGTTGTCCATCGTCGGCTTTCCACGTCACTCCCAACTCATTCACGATCCTGTCCAGTGTCCGCGACCCCTTCGCCTGAATCACCGCCAGCCTCGGCACGCGATCGATCAGCCCCAACGCCTTCATTTCGATGAACGCCTTGCCAAAGGCGCTGCAGTTGCCCAGATTCCCGCCCGGCACGATGATCCAATCGGGCACCTCCCAATCCAACCCTTCCAGAACCCGGCACATGATCGTCTTCTGTCCCTCCAATCGGAACGGATTGACGCTGTTCATCAGATACACGCCCACCTGCGGCATGTGCTCGGCGATGTGGCGAATCCGCGCCAGGCACGCGTCAAAATCACCCGCGATCTGCAGCGTGATTGCCCCATAGTCCAACGCCTGACTGAGTTTGCCATACGCGATCTTGCCCTCGCCGATGAAGACATAGCAGCGCGTGCCCGTGAGCGTGCCATAGACCGCCAGGGCAGCGCTGGTGTTTCCAGTGCTCGCGCAGGCAACGCGAGTCGCACCGACCATCTTGGCGTGCGTGAAGCCAGCGGTCATGCCATTGTCCTTGAAGGATCCGGAAGGGTTGTACCCCTCATACTGCAAGTAGAGTCCGCCGTGCTGGGCTTTGAAATCAAAGCCCAGGTGCTTGGCGAGCAGGTCCGCACGCTGCAAGTTGGTGCGCCCCTCGCCGATGGTCACGATCTCGCTCTCATCGCGATAAAAGGGCAGCAGATCTCGAAAACGCCAGACGCCGGAAAAGTCGAGCATTGCGGGCGTTACTGGCCCGGTCCCCGCGGCCACACGCGTTCCTCGCGTGCTGCTGCGCTGCGCGAAGTGGTCCCAGTTGCGATGCGCAATCGAAAACTGCGACCAGTCATAGTCTACATCGAGCAGGTTGCCACAAGTCGGGCACGAGACCAGCGTGCTGGTCACGGGAAAGGTCTTCGCGCAGGAGGCATCGATGCAGCGCTGGAACGCACGAGGGGAATCCATGACTCATGGTAGTGACAGCGCATGCAGTCTGGCCGCCATAGGCCCGGGCAAGCAAGTGCAAGGCTCTATCAGCGTCGTGCGTGTCGAGCGAGCAACAGTCCAGCCAACATCGCGACGAGCGCCGCCGGAGTGAGGACAAGCACTGCCGCCGCCGCGATCTCTTCCTGCCTTGCAAAGTGCAGTTGAGCCAGCATGGTCTGGGCCAAACTGCTGGTGCCCACGGGCTGTAGTACGATGCTGGACTCGATCTCGTGCAGCGACAGGCACGCACAAGCCAACCCTACGCCGACGACCACACCCCAGGAGCGGGCCAGTTCCGCCCTGCTCCACGCCCTGATCGCGCGCCAATCTCCACCTCGGCCCCCGCGCCCACTCCCGCCCCCACTCCCGTCCCCGCCCGCAAGCCGTCGCGCATCACGCAGCGCGGGCTCCTCGCTCATAGCCATCCATGCTCCAAGCAGCACGAGCAACAAGGCCAGCCGCGATGTGTGCGCCAGCACCACCAGCAGCGACGAATCACGTATTCCCGAACCCATACCCGAAACCACACCCCAACCCAGGCCCACATCCAGGCTTCCCGCCCATCGTTCCGCAAGCAGGCCCACGATGCTCCAGGCATGCCCAACCATGATGCCAGGCAGCAGGGCAGGAACCGCCAGCAACACGAGCCCAGCGATCCACACCGCACTTTTCCAGGGCCTCGCTCGATTATTCGGTTGCTTCGAGGGCGCATCGGTGTTCCCCACCAGCATCCATGCACCGACAAGGACCAGCACGCCCGCAAGCCCCACGCACGCCGCGACGCCTGCGCTCATGATCACCGCGTCTTGCGAGACACGCCAGAAGTTTGTCACACTCGACCATCGCTGCACGCTGATCGCATAGGAGACCAGCGGTACCACCACCGACACGCCCAGCAAGCACAACGCCAGCACGTTAGTCCATCGCACTTTTCGTGACCCGCGCTCGAACCATGCACCGGGCTCATCAAGTCGAACCGATGTCCGTCCGCCAGCGAGTGCTTCCCGACGCGCACGGGCTTGGAGCATCACGAAGACCGCAACCAGGCCCATCACCAGCACCAGTAAGGGCCAACTCGCAAGCCAAGGCGACATCGAACGGGGATTCAGCACGATGGACTGCCACGCCACGATCGAATAGGTCGGCGCCTGCGCTAAGTGCAAAGGCACCGAAGAGCCCAGCATGAGCACCGTGACCAGCAGCACGCACCGCATGATTGCCCCGCGCTCCGCACGAAGCATCATCCGCTGTACGCGCCATCGTCCGGCCCCTTGCGACCGCGCCGCGTCGAGCATCGCACCATCCACCCGCAGCACCGCAGGCAGCAGCATCAGCATCGCAACCGGCCACACCCACAAGGACAACCCCGTGATCGCGATTGCCCTGCCCACGAAGACGGGCAGCCACTCCAACCCCCATCCCCCGAGCACCACCGGCGAAGCCATTCGCTCGATCACATCGCCTAGTTTCGTGAGCGGCGCTCGATGCATGCCCATGCTGTGATACGCGAGGTAACTTGGCAACAGGAGGGGCGTCAGCATAATGCCCGCCAGCGCGATCCCATGATGGCCATGATGGCCATGACCCCCATGACCCCCATGACCACGCACGCACCACGCTGCGATCCATCCCAGCGTCGTGGCAAGCATCGCGATCCCGCACGCCCAGCCCAACGACTGTACGAGCAACACAGGACGCGGCACAAGATCCGCCCATGCCAGCGCGTCTGCCCCCCCGCCCAATGCAACCAGCACGCCCACCACGGGCGGCACCGAGAGCAGCACAACCACCAACACAATCAACATTCGCACGATGCGCATGACGTTTGACCGTACGGAAGCATTCGACGCTGCGTTGAGCGCCTTCAGACGCCGCGAGTGCGTTCAAGGTCGCAACACGAACAAGTAGTATCCAGGCTCCCGAGCCTCGCAGGCCACGCCCGTGTTCGAGCAGACATGCTCAATTCGCCAGCCCGCCTTGGCCACGATCCCCTCCCACTCCGCCCGGTTGAAAGTCCGCAGCCAGTATCGGCTGTCACGATGCTGCACGTCGCGCTGCTTGCCCGCCCCGATCGGCTCTATGGTGAGGTGGCTGATGACCCGCTCGCGCCGCTTGCTGGGACCCTTTGCAGACGGCGATGGTGGCTCAAACTGCACGACTTGCGTCACGCGCAGTCCATCGCGCCGACTCACCCACACGTCTTCGCTCGGGCTTTCCAAGCCGTAAGCCGCGAGCGACAACCCGATGACATACACCCCGTCTGGCCTCAATGTCCGGCGCACGCACGCGAGATGCGCCAGCATGGCCCGGTCTGTGCCCAGGTGACGAATGCTGTTGATAGGGTTGAACGCGAGATCGACTCGCGGCTTCACCATGAACTTCTCCATCGGCGCGTGGACTGTCTTCACTAGCCCGCCCAGGCCCAGTTGCCTGGCTCGCAACCGCGCGTAGGCCAGCATCTGCATGCTGCTATCCAGCCCGATCCCAATGTGCCCGAGCTTTGCCAACGCGTGGAGGTATCGCCCGCTTCCACAGGCTGGCTCGAAGAATCGAATCGGCATGCTGGCGGACTTCGCCAGTGCGAGGCGACTGACGAATCGGCGCGCCAGACGCACGAACAGTTTCGCGTCCGCCAGTGTGCCTTCGTCGTGCAGCACGTCGTACACGTGCGGATCTGCGTACAAGTGCTCGCGGTCAACTGCCATGGGGACAGGCTACGCCCGACCCACGCTGTAAACAGCCTGTTGATTGTTCTGGTTTATCGCCATGGGCTTTCTACTCTCCGCCATGGCCAAGCAACCCGAACTCACCCGTTTCCAGCGCGGCATCGTCAACCGCTATTACGAGCATCAGGACACGATCTACGTGGGCAAACTGGGGGAGCTTGTTGGCACCATCGCCCTGGCAACCACCGACAAGGCCAAGGACAAACTGTGGAAGTCCGCGCGCGAGTACCTCATCAAGTGCAAGGTTGAGCCCATGGCTGTTGCGAAGGTGTGCGATGCGCGAGACACCAAGGCTCTGGCCGAGATCGTTGCCAAACTTGCTCGCTAAGTGCTTGCTCGCTATCCAAATGCCAAACACAACTCGAACGATCGCGTCTCTCTTGCGCGGCATTTCTGCAAGCCTGTGGAGAGAGCGTGGACAAGTGTTGGCTTCTCGCTCCCAACGCAAGCAAATCTTGCAAACGCACTTGGACTTGGCGAACCATCCACTATGCTGCATTCACGCATGGACGCGATCAACTTTCAATCCGCCGTTGCAAGGTTGCAGCAATCTTCCGCCGCTCGCGCGTATGCCGCCCCGGCCAACCGCACAACTGCAATCCAATCTGTGAAGCTCGAGCGTACTCAGCACGCCTCTACGCAGAACCCTGTAGTGCAAGCCGCACGCGCTCGCATCGTCGGCCAATTGGTCGCTGGCACTGTGCATGGCGGCGTGGACTTTGGTTGCTGCTCACCCGAATCGGGCGAGCCGCAACCCAGCGTGCTCGCGATGTACACCCATCCCGCCGACAAGAACACTGTGGCGACCAGCATCTACGCCAACGGCATCGCTGGTCGCGCAATCGACATCGAAGGCTAAACAGCGAAGGCTGAATATCAAAGCCTCTGTGGTCGCTCGATCAGACGGGCCGCGCACTCATGACTACTTCGCAGCAAAGACCCAGATGACAGTCGGGCTGTCTGGCAGCAGGTCATTGTCTGTACTAATCAGCAACGTCCTTCGACCATCCGCGAGTGGAGGACCAAACGAAAGCCCTTCGATCTTCTCGGGCATTTCTTCGCCCGCGAGTTGATGCTTCTCATCAAGCAGGTCAAGTTCAAGCAGCTTAGTCAGCGGCTTTGCGCCCGCGACCGCACCACGCACGGGCAGTGCATCAATCTTCGCCAGCGCCTGGCTCTCCGCCTCGCTCGTCTCGCTCATATCCACGCGATACACCCTGCGGCACTTGGCCTTCGCTCCCTTGATCCCATCGCGTTCGAGTACCAGCAACTCGTTCTCGCCCGTGACCAGCAACTCGTTGATGCCGTTGCGCTTGTCGTCGAGTTGGTAGAGATACTCGCGGAAGACTGGCTCGACGCCATCTTCAACCCGTATCGCCAGCAAGCGAATCAGCAGCCCATCACGCTTGTTGCTCGCGTCCAAACCCGCATCTTGAATCAAGGGCGACTGCGTCATCGTGTATAACGTCTTGCCATCCGACGAGATTGCCAGCCCCTCCAATCCGCGATTGGGCTGTCGGCCTTGCGTGTTGCTCGGAGGCAATTCCGACTCGTACGTGTTCCCCGCGTGCTGAACGCGATATCGCTTGGGCAATTCAATCCGGCGCAGGTGCTTCCCGTCGCTCCCGAACTGGTCGATCCAGGGGCCATACTCCTCGCTGATCCACCATGTGCCGTCCGACGCCACACGGATGGCCTCGGGATCAAGCCTTGGTGGCAACTTGGTCGCTTCGTGCCCCTTGGGCCCGATCAATCCCGGCGCAGACTTATCGAGCGACCCTACAAACGACTCGCCAGCGCTCGACGTCAGCATCACTGTCTTGGTATTGGCAAACGTAAAGCCAGCCGCGCCGTCTTGAGGGCGCTCGCGCATCGTAAAAATCTGCACCCGGCACTTGAACGCGCTGACTCCGTCGAAAGGCCCGCGGTCACAGATGCTGACCAGCGTGTTGGACTTGGGATCAAAGTCGATCCCGCTCCCAAAGCCGCCCAGCAGCGCCTCGGGCACACCCGACGGATCCGTCCCCGAAAGCCCCGACTGATCCATCGCGCCGCCTGGATACGCGAACGTCGCAACGTGCGTCCACTCGGGACTACTGATTTGTGGTGGCTCGGCCGCGAACCCGTTATTACTACCGTTACTGATGATGATCTGTGTGCCCATAACGCCGCCCGCCCAGATCAACGCTCGAATCTTCGGTGCCATGGTTCGAGGATATCCCCGATGAGTTGTGTGCATGCCGCTGCTATTTGATGACACCGCACGCTTCGGTTCACGATGAACCCAGGAAGCGCGATCTACCCTGCTCTCCACAATGACTTCACTGTTGCCAACACCATTGCCATCGCGCCCAGCGACCATCGACCCGATTCGCTCCTTCGTTGGTGGCCTGCTCATGGGAATAGCCAACGTGGTGCCAGGCATCTCGGGCGGGGCCATGCTGCTGCTCGTTGGTGTCTACCAGCGGTTCATCGATGCGGTTGCCGATATTGTCACATTACGCTGGAAGTTCCGCTCGCTTGTCTTCCTCGGACTCATCGCCTTTGGCGCGGGGCTCGCGATCCTCCTCTCCGCAGGACCTGTCAAGACCCTGATCCTCACCCATCGCTGGCAAACTTTCAGTCTATTCATCGGTCTGCGACTAGGCGCGATTCCCATCGTGATGCGCTGGGCACGACCCCTCAACACCAAGGTCTGGATGGGCATCGTCGCTGGGCTATTCATCACTGCTGCGCTGGGCGCGACCCAGTACGTGGGCCATGCAAGTGCAGCAACAGGCGCATCGACACCGCTCACACGCTTTGCGGGCGGTCTCGCGGGAGCCAGCGCCACCATCCTGCCGGGCATGGACGGCAGCTACTTCCTGCTGCTGATGGGCGAATACGTACCTATCCTCTCCGGTATCGATCGCTTCAAGGTCGCGCTTTTCGCGTTCGATATCAACGCGATGTGGCATGCTGGGCTGTATCTCCTGCCCGTCGCGCTCGGCGTGGCCCTTGGCGTGGGTGGTGTGTCCACACTGCTTCGCTGGCTCTTCGTGAACCATCGTCAAGTTGTCGCGGGCGTGTTGCTGGGCGTGGTTGTCGGTGCAATTGGCGGCCTGTGGCCCTTCCGCGTTGGTGTTGTACCGCAAGTTGGCGAAGTTGTGAAGGGTGTCACGGCGACTGTGGAAAACCTGACCTTGATCGACCCCAGCGACTATCGCATGGTCTTCTTCACGCCCAGTTCGACCCAGCTCGCCGCGTCGCTCGCCTTGGTGCTGCTGGGCATCGCCCTCGCCTACGCGATGTCACACATCGACCCCGAGGAATCGAGGCTCGAAATTGGCGTGCCCGACTCTGCGGAATCATCCGCTCTACCCAAGGTCACCTCAAGGCAGCAACGCAGCGACAGTCCAAGGACCTGATTCGTCCAACATCGTTCGTCCGGACTTCTTTATTCTTCTCTCACTCTCGCTGGCTGCTAGCCATTACAACCCGCACGTCGTACAAGGCCCTTCGCTGAAGACCACCAACAGGCTGTCGATATCGCAAGGATCAAAGACCGCACCGTCGTTGTTGAAGTCGATGTCGTCACACGATGCACTCGCGGGCACGCAGGGTCCCTCGCTGAAGACGCTCAGGAAGGCTTCGATATCCTGCGGATCAAAGCTCGATCCATCATTATTGAAGTCGATGTCATTGCATTGCGGGCCGCATCCGCCCGGACAGGTCGTGTTGGGCCCGGCATAACTGCCGCCCGCGCCCGCGCAGTTTGTCGAATTGAGCACCAGGCAGAACCCGTTGCCGAAGCAGCACGCGCCATCGGGCTGCGGACAATTCGCAGTCGCACACGATGTGTTATTGCCGCGATACGTGCCGTCCTGGAGCGCGCAAGTACCCGCGCTCGTGACCACACACTGACCATTGGGCAGGCAGCACGCGCCCGTCGGGCACGATTGATTCGGGCCGCACACCGTGTTGGCCCCCTGGAACACGCCGCCAGCGCCCTGGCAGTTGGCCTGCGTCAGCGATAGGCAAAATGCACCGTTGTTGAGGCAGCATGCCCCCGTGGGCAGCGGGCAGTTGGCTGTTGCACAGGTCGTGCCATCGCCATTGAATGTTCCATTCTGGAATGCACAATCACCCTGCGTCGACGTGATGCACGAACCATCGGGCAGGCAGCAGGACCCGACGCCAGGAGTGCAACTCAGGCTTGAATATGTCGCGCGCATGCCCCAGTCGCCGCGCGGCCGGCATCCCGTCAGACAAATTCCGCTGATGCTCGTATCCCCTCCCATGGCGCTGAATGTCCTCCAGCCTGCGGGGCAGCCAAACGGACAGTTGTTCGCGAACAGCCAGTTCTGTGTGGGAAAGTTCAACTGGGCATATCCCGATCCACAGCCGATGACCGTGTTGTCCGTCACTGGGAACGCGTTGCGGTTTGAGGGCGGAGCATCGCAGCCGGGGTTGGCCCCGGGCGAATTATGGCGATCAACCCGAATCGCAATGGTGAACTTGTTGGGATTGGCCGCGAAGTTGTTGAGCACGATCTGGTCCGGGTCGCCCGGATCAACGCTGAAGTTGACGTTCACACCGTTGGTGCCAGCGGGCAACTGGATGTGCGGCAGGATCGAGCCGTCCGAAGATTCGGTGCGAATCAACTGGCCGCTCGTGGGCGTGCCTTCATAGACCAGAATGCTCCACTCCGTTGTCGTCGCCTGAATGGCCAGGCTGTTCACAAACAGGAACTCGACGAGGTCGAGTTTGATGGGCCAGTCTGCGGCTGGGACGTCGTACGTCACCGCCATCATCTCACCCTGTGCAAAACCACCCTGGGCCGTGAATGTGCCGCCACCGAAGTTCGCCGTGGTGCGCGACACCACCACGCTACACGCCCGCTCGCCCCAGTTGGGCACTTCCAGAGGCCCGGTGGGCGTGACGCGCAGAACTTGGATGTTCCCGGGAAGCAAGTCAATCACACGTTCATTGGCGGGTAGACGACCGTCGGCATCGATATGCGGTGCGGACTCGGAAGTCTGGCCCATAGCCATTCCCGTCAAGACCCCCAAGACCATCCCGCATGCGAGTGCGGCAGTTTTGATGCGCATGGACAAACTCCTAAGGCTCTCCCCGCCTGGCCCATTGAGCACACTCTAACTCATGCGTCAAGCCCCCAGCCGCTGGACTTGCCCCCCGCCCCAGAGCCAATACCCGACAACTCGATTCGAATGAAGGCTAGAAGCCCTGCAGTCGTAAGGCCTGGAATCGGTCGCGGTGGTACCGCTGACCAAAGTCCAACTCAGAACTGTTGATGTAATCCTGCACCGTGTGGTAGATCATCCCCGCAGTCTGCTGATCACCAAGTTTGTCAAAGCACTCTGCAAGCCTCAAGACTGCGTCCCGATCGTTGGGATTCTCCTGCAACTGCTGATTCCAGTGATTAATTGCCGACTTGTAATCCTCGCGCAGCATCGACCACCCGGCCTTGGTCCGGGCCGGCAACTTGGGGTAATAGCGCACTCCCTGGACGACGACAAACGCCAGGGCTGCCACGCAGAAAACTCGGACAATTGGTGACCGCACTCGACCTCCTCAGCCATCCCAACGAATGCACAACTTAAGCACCAGTTTGACTATCGGATAGAAGTTGTGGCCGATCTTGATCCCTGGCGTTGCTGACTGAAACCCGCCTGAATACATCACGGGAACGCGGCCTGCGCAGGCACAAACCTCGCGCACACTACCAGCCTTCCACACAACACTGGCGATGCAAGGTCCGATCACTTTTTTGGCTGAGAGAAGAGCAGCACGAGATGCACGCGACTGTTGACACCCAAAGCGGCGTAGATCGCCTTGGTATGGTCATGGACTGTGTGGCGCGACCGTCCGATCCGCTCCGCAATCTGCGGCTCGGTCATGCCCTCCAGCAGCAAGTCAAGCACCACCCGCTGGGCATCGCTCACCCTGGCCAGCAATTCCGGACGCTGGGCAGCCAACCGTGCACCTGCCCCCAGTTCACCCTGCCCCCCTGGTGCAGAACCGGTCAGGTTGGGGTCGCTTGCCATCGTCCAATCCTCCACGCCATCACAATGCACCTCAGTTTTGAACCCATGCCCCGCATCGCTGCCTGTGTTCAGGACAGTTTTTCGACATATTTCATACACTTGGCCCCCACCCTCCAACCCCCCACGCTAGTAGAACCCCTTGAAGGATATGTCGTCTGTTGAAACAAGTCTCGTGCCTTCGCCCCAACTGGGGCATACCCCCTGAGTCGGGAACGTTCAGACAGCGCATAGACACTATGGCAATCGCTCCGACTTGCGGACAGCTGTCTACCTTCACATAGCGAGTTTCGCATACGCGTTACTGGAAAAAATCGCAAAGACGGCAAAGTTTGATCACGCAATAACGAGGAGCATGTTTCATGGCAAAGAAAGCCAGCAAGAAGGGTGGCAAGGCAACGAGCAAAAAAACACCGGCCAAAAGCAAGGTGGCCGCAGCGAAGCGCAAGGCGACAATGAAAGTCGTCAGCACACCGAAGTTCGTCGCGGGCGGCCCCTTCCCGGTTTCAACCGGTAGCGGGCCACGCGTGAGCGAGATCGCGAAGGGGTTCATGGAACTAGTACGTCTGGGCGACGAGATGTCCATCTACAAGCATCTCATGCAAGACAACGTCGTGTCTTGCGAGGGCGTTGGCGCGGAGTTTGAGTGGCGCGGACGCAATGCCACCGTTGCGAAGGGCGAAGTGTGGATGAAGGAAAACAAGATTCACGGTGCTCGATCCGAAGGGCCCTATATCGGCGCGACGGGTTTCAGCGTGAAGTTTGAGATGGATGTCGAGAACCTCAAGACCGGCGTGCGCCGCCCGATGACCGAGATAGGCGTCTACACCGTTCGCGATGGGAAGATCGTGCGTGAAGAGTTCATGTATCTGGGCGATTGATGTTGGCGTGCAGGGGGCCAGGTTGGGTGCTCGCCATATAAAACATCAAGTGTGTTGTACGGCGATCGCGTCACTCCATACCGGTGAAACGATTACTTGCTTGCGCTTCGATTACTCCTCGCATGGTCCTTCGCTATAGACCCGCAGGAACGCTTCAGTGTCGCCCGGGTCAAATAGTGATCCGTCGTTGTTGAAGTCGATGTCGTTGCAGATTGCCGCCGCTGGGACGCACGGTCCCTCGCTAAACACGCTGAGGAAGGCATCGACATCCTGAGGATCGAAGGCGCTGCCGTCGTTGTTGAAGTCGATGTCGTCGCATGGGCGAGGGCCCCAGCGGATGAAGTAGACATCTTGCTCGCCGTTGTAGGTCGTGGCATACGCGAGGTTGAAACCAAGGTTGTCTGATTCGATGTCGTAATAGTCGCCGATCTTGTTCTGCTGGGGCCAGCCCACGATGCTGTTCCAGACCGGGCCAAGGGCCTCGGGCGTGCTCCATGTCGCGCCGCCATCATTGCTGAAGGTGTACATCGTCTGGCTGAGCACGGGGTTGAGCGTCTGGCCGGTGTCGTTGTAGATGATGTCAAGACGACCGCTGGGGGCAAGGCCCATGGTGCCGAACCACTGATAACTGTTGACATTGGGCACGCCGCCATTGAACACCAGCGCCGGGTCCCACGTCGTACCCGCGTCGCGGCTGCGCCGGAACAGCACCTCTGTCGCGCCGCCCGTGGTCCACGTTGTTGTCAATGTGTAGAGCCATCCGATGCGTCCCGCGACGTTCTTTTCTGCCAGTACATAATGACTGCCGATCAGCCCGGCAGGATTCGGCTCGCGATTGAGGCCTCCGGGATTGTTCGCAATCACCGTCGACAACGGCGCAAAGGTGGGGACAGGGGTCCGCGGGTCCAGCGCGTCGAGCGACCGCTGGATGCGGACGCCGCCGCCCTGGCCGATCACATACACCTCGCCATTGGGGCCTATGTCGACGGTTCCGAAGACGATGCCCAAGTTGCCGCTGGGCACTGACCACGTCAGCCCGCCATTCAGCGAGCGGTTGAACCCACAGCAGTTCCACGCCTGGATCATGCGTCCGCGCCGCGGGGTGTCGGACTTGTCGATGGCGAACCAAGTCTTGTCGCCCCCGAACGCGAAGACGGGTCCGCTCCAAGTCTGCCCGCCGTCGCTGGAACGGAAGTAGTCAACTTCGAAAGCCGGCTCGATGCGGAGGGAGTTATAGAAAATGGTGCCATCGGCACTGGCTCGCAACACGGGATCGCTGCGAAAGACACCCGGAGTCAGCGTGTTTTTGTTCCATGTTCTTCCAAAGTCGTCGCTCCACGAGTATCCGCCCTGGCGGAAACTGTTATTGATGCTGTCGAACTGGCGGTAGCCAATGACGATGCGATTAGGAAATCGCGGATCTGAAGCCAACGAAGGCTCGTTGGCGGCATCGCCCACGATGTTCATGCCGTTCATGTCAACATTGACTTGTACGCTCTGCACAAACCCTCGGGGCGTGAAGAACGCGGGCGAGCGCGGCTGATCCCCTACGGGCTCGCGCAGCAAGTCGTTCGGGCTGATGCGCTCGTGAGGCCCGGGCCCATCGGGCGGCAATTCCAGCAATTGGGCATGGGAGAGATTCACGCCGGTTGTGATGGCAAGGGCAAGACAAACCAAATCATGTACACGCATGGGTTGCATCCTTCCAAACTAAACACCAACTGAGTTTGTACCAGCACACCATTCTATAGGATGCGTCAAATCAAGCATTGCGCATGAAAAAGACCCGCACAGAGCGGGCCTTCTTGGTTTGTTGCATTTCTGCTCGCCAAAACGTCGGGCCTACTTGTCTGCGTTGGGAATGCCCATGCCGCTGCGGTTGGGGCTTTGGGGCCGCTGGGGCCGCTTCCATGGACGTTCCTGCGCGGCCTTGAGCATCTCCGCGATAGCACGGTCGAGTTGGGGATCGCCCGCGTTCTGCATCAGCGCCGGGTCATCGATGACTTCAATGTCGGGATCGACGCCATGCCCTTCAACGCCCCAGGTGCCATCGGTCTCGTAGAAGCCGAAGTTGGGGACGGTGATCGAGCCGCCATCGACCATGGTTGGGTTGCCGCTGATGCCGACCAAACCGCCCCAGGTGCGGGTGCCAATCAAGGGGCCAAGTTTATGGAAGCGGAAGAGCCAGGGGAACATGTCGCCGCCCGAGCCGGCGAGGCCATTGATGAGCATGGCCTTGGGGCCAAAGTGTGCGTCGGGGGGCCAGACCCAATCCTGGCCGGCGCGCTTGGCCCAGAAGTTGGTGTTGGGACGATTGAGCAACTCGATGAAGCGGTTGGGTATCTGCCCCCCGCCGTTCCAGCGATCGTCGATGATCAGGGCATCACGGTCACGCTGACCAACGAACTGGCGGTAGAGATCGTTCTGCCCATCGACACCTGTGTTGGGAACATAGATATAGCCGACCTTGCCGCCTGACTTCTCTTCCACGTACGCGCGTTTGGATTCGATCCAGGCGCGGTAGCGGAGGTTGACTTCGCTGCTCAAGGGCTTGAGAATGATCTCGCGCTCGGTGCCATCGAGAACAGGATTGCTGCTCACAGTGATACTCGTGACTCGATCCGCAGTGCCGACAAAGGCTGCGTATGGATCCTTGCTGGTATCGATGGGCACGCCATTGACGGCGAGGACATAGTTACCAACCTTGACATCAACACCAGGCTGGCTGAGTGGTCCGCGCGCGTCAGAGTCCCACGGGCCACCCTCGATGATGCGGGTGATCTGATAGGCAGAGCCCTGGTCGCTGGTATGGAGTTCAAAGTCAACGCCCAGCAGTCCCACGTTGGCGCTGGGCTGGTCTTCGATATCGCCCGGCGCGCCGAGATAGGCGTGGCCGATGTTGAGTTCGCTGATCATTTCGCTGATGATGAGGTTGACATCTTCGCGGCTGGCGGCATCGTCGACCATCGCGATGTAATGCTCGCGGACCTTGGGCCAGTCCACGCCGTGCATGGTGGGCTCATAGAAGAAGTCGCGCTGGAGTCGCCATGCCTCGTTGACGATGTGCTTCCACTCGACACGCGGGTCCTGCATGACTTTGGTCATGCCGGTGGTGGAAACGGACTGGCTTTTGCCGCCACCCGAACTGGGATCGACGACGACCATGTTGCCACCGCCACGGAAGATCAGCAGTTTCTTGCCATCGGCGGAGAGATCAAAGCCGCCGCCACTGGTCACAGCCTCTTCCTTCTTCTCATCGCCCGTGTAGTTGTAGACGCGGATGCCAGACATGTCGGTGTCGCCCCGGGCGCTGCTGCGGCGGAAGATGAGCTTCTCACCATCGGCGACAGCCAGGGACCCGAAAGTGCCCGCGGGGGTTGGCAGTTGCATAGCCCTGCGTTCGAAGCCTTCGAAGTCGATCTTCACTTCCTTGGGCTTCTCGGCATCCTTCTTGTCGTCCTTCTTCTCGTCTTTCTTGTCATCGGCACCACCTGCGTTCGCCTTGGTCGCGCTAAATTCACCCTGCTGCTGTCCGGCGCTCCATGTGCCGGTGAGTTCGTTGCCGCTGACGGTCGCGCTGAACGTCACGGGCTGACCTTGCATGGTTGCAGTCAATTCGAGTTTGCCGCTGGCCTTGTCAAACGTACCAGAGACGGGCATTTCGCCCATCATCGAACTCGCGGTGCCGCTCACCTTGTCACCCGTCAGAGTCAAGTTGAACGTCACTGCCATGCTGCCGCCGGGCAGTTGCTGGCCCTTGACGTTTCCAGACCAGGTACCCGAGAGCGGATCCTCAGGCGTGGCGGCATCGGGCTTTTTGTCGTTATCGTTCTTCTTTGCTTCGTCCTTGTTGTCGTCCTTTTTGGCTTCGTCTTTTTTGTCTTCCTTCTTCTTGTCGAGTTTGAACTCTTCCTCATCGCTCTTGGGGAGCCAAGGGTTCTTGACATCTTTGTTGAGCGGGACCATCAGCAGGACCTGGCTGTCGCGATAGGCGTAGGTGTTGTCAACGTCGCTGTACTCGGGATTGTTGATAGCGCGCAGGCTGACGAAAAAGAGCCAATCACCCTTGCGGTCAAAGACGGGGTTGGAACTTGGGAACATGTGGTCGGTGACGACCTGCTTGTCGCCCGTCTTGATGTTGGCGATCACGATCACGCCCGAACCGGTCTTCTCCTCGGCTCGGTCATAAGCGATCCACTGCGAATCGCTGGACCAACTGACGCTGGGGCGGTTCATCCACGAATCGGTATCAAAGAGCTTGGTCTCGCCCTTGTCGACATCGGTGAGGAATATCCCGCCGTTTTGATCAACGAAGGTGATGAACTTGCTGTCGGGAGACCAGCGGGGCGAATATCGGTAGCCCGCGCCAAAATCACTGAGTTTGCGAGTCTCGCGCTTGGGCTGCTTTTGCTGCTTTTCTTCACTCGATGCCGCAGTGCCTTCGGCCTGCTTGCCGTCTTCCTTGGCATCAGTCTTGCCTTCGTCTTTGCCTTCTGTGTTGCCCTCAGTCTTGGGACCGTCCTGCTTGTCGTCCTTTTTCTCAGGCGGGCGCGCATCGGACGCGCGGACGTACAGGTTGTACTCGCCGCTCTCGTCGCTGAAGTAGGCGATCCACTTGCCGTCGGGGCTCCAGGCTGGGTCGCGCTCTGCGATTGCATCGGTGCGGGTGAGTGTTCGGACAACGCCTTCTTTGACGGGCGCGGACCAGAGGTCGCCACGGCCCTCGATCGCGACACGCTTGCCACTGGGCGAGATGCTCGCGCCCTCAACCACTTTACTGGCATCCACCGTGCGGGGGCGGAGTTTGGGGCGATCGCCCGGAATCGTGATCTTGACTTCGCTGGATTGGCCCGTGCCCAAGTTGAGCAGCATGAGTTTGCCGCCCAGTTGGAAGACGATCTCGCCCTTCCCGTCCGAACCCGGGCCGATGCTTGGCCACTTGATGTCGTCGTCGGCAAAGTTGGTAATCTGGCGGGTCGCCTTGTTCGCGATGTCATACGCCCAGATGTTCATCCGGTGTTCGCTGCCCTTGTCAGCGTGGTAATACACCGTGTTGCCATCGCCGCCTGGCACCCACATGGGCAGCGTGTCGACGCCTTCCCAGTCGGTGATACGCTGGCTGGTCTTGTTCTTGAGGTCGAAGAGCCAGATGTCCGTGGCCATGCCGCCCCGATAGCGCTTCCATGTGCGGGTGTCGACACTGTGAGGCGTATAGGCGAGCCAGTTGCCGTCTGGAGAGATGCTGCCAAAGCCGCCATAAGGGACTGGCAACTGCGTGGGCAGGCCACCGGTGGCGCTGGTCTGCCACAACTGCTGCTGGCGCTGGAGACCGGCGTACGCGTTGGTAAAGAACAGCAGATTACCGTCGGGCATCCAATCGCAAAGGGTTTCGCCCGATGGGTTGAACGTGATGCGAGCGGGAATGCCGCCGGCCAGCGGAATCGAGTAAATATCGCGGTTGCCGTCGTAGTTGCCAATGAACGCAATGGTGGAACCATCGGCGCTGAATCGCGGGAAACTCTCGACTCCTGGCGGACTGGCGAGCGGGCGAGCCTGTCCGCCAGCCTTGGGCGCGACCCAGATGTCGTTGGCATAGACGAAGCAGACCTGATCTTTGCTCACATCGGGCCAACGCATCATGCCAGCGTTGGGGGAGACATCCGCGAAGGCGGAGGCGCTGATGGCGCTCCCGGCGAAGAAGGCGAGCAGGGCGGTACGACGAGCAATATGCTGTTTCATAGAGTGATGGATCCGACCCCCAGAGCCCGCATCCGCGCGAGGTGGCATTCTTCGCCAATATTCGGTCGAACGTTACCAAAACCGGCTAATGCCCGATTGTCACTCGCGTCGGGCCTGGTTCGTGCTTCGCCCCTACAACACCGCACGTGCCCGACGCCCCGGCCCCCAAGTCCATCCTGATTATCCGCCCCAGCGCCCTGGGCGATGTCGCGCGGAGCGTGCCCGTGCTCGCGAGCCTGCGGGCGGCGTATCCCACGGCACGGATCGACTGGCTGGTGCGGGATGCGTTCGCACCGGTCATCGCCAGCCACCCGGCGTTGTCCAACGTAGTGCCCTTCCCGCGCAAGGAGCTCTCGCAGTGGTTCCTTCGCCTGCAATGGGGCAAGATCGGCGCGTATCTGCGTTCGCTCCGCGAGCCAGCCTATGACCTTGTGCTCGACTGCCAGGGACTTGCCCGCAGCGGCTGGCTTGCTTGGGCCACGCGGGCACCACGCCGGATCGGTTCTCGCGATGCGCGCGAATTGGGCTGGCTACCGATGACCCAGCGTGTGCGCACACCCAAGGTCATGCACACGGTGGACAAGATGCTGGCATTGGTGGAGGCGGCTGGTGCGCCGGCGCTCAAGACCACAGAGGCGTGTCGGCTGTACTCGGCCCCAGCGGATCGAGCCTGGCTTGCGCAGCAAGTTTTCGCAAGGCATCGCTATGTTGTACTGGCACCGACCAGCGCGTGGCCCGCCAAAGAGTGGCCAGCGGAGCGATTCGCGACCTTGGCGACGCACATCACTGGCAAGTCGGTTGCCGTGGTGCTGGTTGGCGCGGCGAATGAGCGCCCACGAATTCTGCCCGTGCTCGATATTGCGCAGCGCAACTCGCTGGTAATCGATCGTGTGGGCCAGACGAGCGTGGGACAACTGATGGCGATCATCGAGGGGAGCGCGTTGGTGGTCGCAAACGACTCGGCCTCGCTGCACATTGGCATGGGCTTTGATCGCCCGTTGATCGCGCTGCTGGGCCCCACCGACCCTGCGCTAGCATGTCCCTATGCACGCCTCTGCGACGTGGTGCAGCATGTACAACAGGAGGACGAGTTCTACTTCCGGGACGACCGCAGCGCGGCCATGATTCGGCGGATCAGCGTCGAGGAGGTGATTGCGCGGGCGGATGAGCGGCTGCGCGGATGAACGTACCATCTCACGTGGCCTACCAGCAAGAACAATCGCGCGGCGCGTTCCTTCGAAAACTGTCGTATTACCTCGCGGGCATCGCGATCGGCTTTGCGATGCTGGGCATGTTCAGCCAGATGAAGAAGAGCAACGCGGTTCGCAAGGCCCAGGCTCAGGCCGCGGCGGCGGCGGAAGCAGCGAAACAGCCCAGCATCTTCCCGCCCGCCCCTGGCGAAGCCGCTGCCACAACATCGACACCACTTCCCTCTTCGGCCGAAACTAAAACACCAGCCGCACCGAACTGATCCCATACACTCCGCCCGCACTACATGGGCGGGGGTGCATGGAGAGAGGATCGTGACCAGCGTGAGCGCGGCAAAGCAATCGAGCATGGTGGAAACCAAGGATCGTTTGCCCAAGGCTTTGAAGCCCACTGTGGCGGATCAGCGGGTGATCCGTGTGCGTGGGGCACGGGAGCACAACCTCAAGGACATCACGCTTGACATTCCGCGCGACCAGTTGATCGTGATGACGGGACTCTCGGGCAGCGGCAAGAGCAGCCTCGCCTTTGACACGATCTTCGCCGAGGGACAGCGCAAGTACATGGAGAGTCTGTCGGCATACGCGCGACAGTTCCTCGACCAACTCAAGAAGCCTGATGTCGACGAGGTCGAGGGCATCCCGCCCACGATCGCCATCGAGCAGCGCAGCAGCGGCAGCAACCCGCGCTCGACGGTGGCGACGACGACCGAGATTTACGACTACTTGCGTTTGCTCTTTGCTCGTTGCGGGCGGCCATACTCGTGGGCACCGACCAAACTGAAGAAAGACGGCACGGTGCTGGAACGGAGCGGGCGACCGATCACGGCGACCAGCGCGACGCAAATCGTGGACGCGCTGGTGGGTACCCCCTCGCTCCGCGAGGGGCGCACAGGCGATACCGGGATCGCTGGCAGATCGCCCCTCGCGGAGCGAGGGGGTACCCAGAGCGTGACTCGCGCGATGATCCTGGCTCCCGTCATTCGTGGCAAGAAGGGTTTTCATCGCGACATCCTCGAAGACTTGTCGCAGCAGGGCTGGACTCGAGTACGAGTGAATGGCGGGATCAAGGACATTCGCGAAGTGCTCAAGGAGCCGGGCGAGAACCCACTGAAACTAGGTCGCCACGAGAAGCATGACATCGAGGCGGTGATCGATCGGCTCACGCTTGACAGCGAGAATCGCCAGCGGGTTGCGGAGAGCGTCGAATCTGCCATCAAACTGGCGAATGGCGTGGTGGTGATCGCGGTCGAGAACGAGGCCAAGCCAGGCGATTTCATTGATCGATCGTTCAGCACGAAGTATGCCGATCCGGAGCATCCGGAAGTTGCGCTCGAGGAACTGGAGCCGCGGCTGTTCAGTTTCAACTCGCCCTATGGCGCGTGCCCGACGTGCAATGGCCTGGGAACGCTGCTCGAACTCGACGAGCAATTGGTTCTGCCTGATCCATCAAAGAGTCTTGCGGAAGGTGCGATCGAGGCGTATGCGAAGAACGTGATGGTCAAGAGCTGGTTCAACCGCGGAATACGCAAGTTCTGCAAAGCGTATCGCGTGCCGATCGACATGCCGATCACTTTTTTCACACCCGAGCAGCGCAAGATGCTGCTTTATGGGGCCAGCACGGAGGAAGCAAAGAAGGCGGGCATGAAGTGGCAGGGCGTGATTCCCGAACTGACGGCATGGTGGAAGACCACCGACAATGAGTCGGTCAAGGAATGGCTCAGCAAGTTCTTTTCGGACAAGGCCTGCCAGAGTTGTCATGGCGACCGTCTGCGGCTTGAGGCGCTGCATGTGCTCATCGAGAGCGATCATGCGGTCGAGCGAGACGAGGTCTGCTCGGCGAACGTGATCGGGCGACCACCTGGCAACACGAAGATGCTGCATCATCTGAGCATCGCGGAGTTCTCTCGGCTTGACATTACCGAGGCCGTGAAGTTTGCCCAGGCCTTGAAACTCAGCGATGAGCAGCGGATCATCGCCCAGCCGATCCTCAAGGAAATCAACAATCGCCTGCGTTTTTTGATGGGCGTCGGGCTGGAGTACCTCAATCTCTCGCGCAAGACCGCAACGCTCTCGGGCGGCGAGGCCCAGCGCATCCGTCTCGCGTCGCAGGTTGGCTCGGGGCTGGTCGGCGCGTGCTATGTATTGGATGAACCCACGATCGGCTTGCACCAGCGTGACAACGACCGACTGATCGCCACGCTGCGACACCTCGCGGACATTGGCAACACCGTGCTGGTCGTCGAGCATGACGAGGACATGATCCGGGCTGCCGACCATGTTGTGGATATTGGCCCGGGCCCGGGCGTGCATGGAGGGAGGGTTGTCGCACAGGGCAGCGTTGCTGACATTATCAGCACGCCTGATTCGATCACGGGCGACTACTTGAGCGGACGACGGCGCATCGAGATACCCACCAAGCGGCGTGCAGTCAATGAGAAGCACGCAATGCTTGTCAAGGGAGCAACCGAGAACAATCTCAAGCACGTCGACGTCGCGATTCCTGTGGGCGGCATGGTGCTGATCACGGGGGTTTCGGGCAGCGGCAAGAGCACACTGGTCAACGACATTGTTTTGCGAGCAGCACGTAAGGAATTGCTGGGCGCTCGCGAACTGCCCGGCAAGCACAAGTCGCTCAAGTTTCCCGGGGGCAAGCACGCCATCGACCGCGTCATCGAGGTCGATCAGTCGCCTATCGGCCGCACACCCAGAAGTAATCCGGCGACATATGTCGGCTTCTTTGACGAGATCCGCAAGGTCTTTGTTGCCACGAAGGAATCTAAGGTTCGGGGGTACAAACCCGGACGGTTCAGTTTCAACGTCACGGCTCAGAACGGCGGCGGACGCTGCGAGGCATGCCAGGGACAAGGGCTCAAGAAGATCGAGATGCACTTCCTGCCCGATGTCTTTGTCGAGTGCGAAGTCTGTCGAGGCAAACGCTATAACCGTGAAACGCTTGAAGTGGTGTATCGCGGCAAGAACATCGCTGACGTGCTCGACATGACGATCGAGGATGCCCTGACCTTCTTCGAGAACCATCCCAAGATTCTCCGTCCGCTCAAGTGCCTGCACGAGGTCGGGCTTGATTATGTCAAGCTTGGCCAGCCCAGCACGCAACTTTCGGGTGGAGAAGCGCAGCGCATCAAACTGGCGACGGAGCTGGCCAAGGGCAGGAGCCTTGAGGGCGACCACGAGAGCCAGCAAACCAACGGACAAGACGAAGCAGGATCGGGCTATCACGACGGCGGAGAGGATCTCCCCGCTGCCTCGGCTTCGCCGGTTCGTTCGTTTGCCGCGTCTTCACGCACGCTTTATGTTCTCGACGAGCCCACTACCGGCCTGCACTTTGAGGACATCAACAAACTCGTAAAAGTGCTGCATCGCCTTGCCGATCAGGGGCACACGCTGCTGATCATCGAGCACAACCTCGATGTCATCAAGTGTGCCGATTGGATCATCGATCTTGGGCCAGAAGGGGGTGACAAGGGCGGCACCATTGTCGCGACGGGCACGCCCGAGCAGATCGCCAAGCACGCGGCGAGCCACACGGGGCGATATCTCATGCCACTGCTTGCGAGACGTTGATGGCGAACTTCCACGCGACATCAGGCGCGGTCTGGGAGTAGACGTGAACGTGTAAAGAGTTGGTTCAAACCGGCAGATTTCAGCAATGCTGGTCCCGGCGACCTGGCTTGCGGGCTATTGTAATAGGGGGTGTTGATAGATACGTCCGATGAACTCCCACGCACATGCTGCAACCACTCGCCCAATCATTCTCCGCCAGCATCGTTGATGCGGCGGCCACAGCCCTGCGTTTTTCAGGACTGCATCCACGAGAGACCGGCAATCCTGCGATCAATGTTGCACAAGAAGAACTGGCTGATGTGCGAGAGCGCATGATCGCCGCCCCTGTACCGCTCGCACGACCCGTGCTGCTGCTGAATGGCTATCGCGGCTTTTCGGGCCTCGCGCTCAGTGTGCGTGACCTGCTTGCAACCTTGACGAGCACTGATCGCAACGACTTCATTGTCGTGTCCTACGCGACTCTGGGCGACATCGAGAGCATCACGCGGCGTGTCATGTCCCTCGTCCGCGATCGGCTTGGAATCGACCCCGATTCCAAGGTCTCACCTGCAATGGACGTGCTGGGTATTTCCATGGGTGGCGTGCTCGCCCGATGGTGCGCGATGGATGCCGACACCCGCGTATTCGCAAAGCAGCACGTTCCAGAGTTGCGCTCATCGCGCAAGTCGTCGCCCCTGCATATTGATGTTGCCCGGGCCTTCACTTTTGGCTCGCCCCATCGCGGCGCGATTCTCGCCGATCGGATCGCTCCCGACTCCGCGGCGAGATGCATGCGCTCAAACTCGCCCTGGCTGCTCGCCATGGACGCATATCAGCGGCAGAACCCCATCGACCTGACCTGCTACACGCTGCTCAAGGATCGCTGGGTTGGGGCGACCCGCACGGCACCGCCTGGGATGCATCCTGTTTGGATGCGTGGGCCATCGATCATGGCCCACTTCTCGGCCCCGCGCTGGGAACCATTTGTGTTGGATGTCGCCCGCCGACTTCGGGGCGAGCGTCCGCTGCTGCGCGAAGATGCCGCGAGTCAACCGCCGCACGACTGAGGCCAGGAACTTTGATCACGGAATGATCACAATGTGATGTCATCCTGATTTCATCACGAACACATAATTCTTTGTTCGAACAGTTAGTGTTCATCGCCAACCAGCGGTGTTCGGGCGCGAGTCATCGCCCATGTCGCGAAGCAGATGGCCGTTATGATCATCATACCGCCAAGGATGAGTCCAGCCCATCCGCCGCTCCAAGCCAACGTCAGCACAGTCGTCATGGAATACTCCGGAACCAGCACTGATGCGAAGAGACTCGACACATGGTTGCACGCCAGTCTCGACGGTTGACGGCCAGGACACCAACGGCACCGGACGGAAGCCGCTTATGGCTGCTGCGGTCAAGCCCTGACCAGGTTCACGGTCGCACCCGTGCATCGGGCCCGGCCGTCAACCGACGAGACGGAACGTGCAAGCGTCGAGTATACGAGGGGAATCGGCCCCTTTCGCGTCCGAGAGCGCGAACTACGGACGCTTCGCCCGCACGCAATCTTGAGAGCACCATGCACCCGGTGCGTGTGTCTGCCCGTAGTATTTCACGGCACGCCATCCTGATTCCTACGTGGTAGGACCATCATTCGTTCATTGTTCAATCCGGCGTGACCGACATTCCGTTGCCAAATTGGAGTCGCAACATGCACGCAGTTTCTAGCACCCAGCCCGAAGCGGGCAATATTCCCCTTGCGCTTTTGCACGAGCCGACGCACCAGACGCTTGAGCAGAGCCAGCGCGGCGTGCTCATCCGCATCATTCGCCTGATCTTCGCGATATTGATCGTGACGTTCACGACCATCGCCTTCTATCAGGCATGGTCGTTGAGCAAGGAAGCCAACCAGGTGTTTTGGTTGCCGGTCGCGATTGCCGCCCTGATCATCGTGGTAGTGGTGGGGATCGACAAACTGACGCCCGTCAAACGGATTTCGTCGATCGTGGGCGTGTTGGTGGGGCTGTTGTTCGGGCTGCTGGCGGCGTTGATGCTGGGTGCGCTCGCCGATCTGCTGCTGCAGAGTTGGACGGATCGGCAGGTCTTTGATCAATATCAGCCGATGATCCAGTCCATCAAGATCATCGTGGGCATTTGTCTGGGCTATTTGGGCGTGATCACTGTTCTCCAGACCCAGGACGACTTTCGCCTGGTCATTCCATATATTGAATTTGCCAAGCAGATCCGCGGCGTGCGGCCAATCCTGCTCGACAGTTCCGCGTTGATCGACGGACGCATTGCCGACATCGCCGCGACTCGATTTATTCAAGGCTCTCTGGTCGTGCCACAGTTTGTCGTTCGTGAGTTGCAAGCCCTGGCCGACAGTGCCGATGTGACCAAGCGTGCCAAGGGGCGACGCGGACTTGACATGATTTCCCGCCTGCAGCGCCAGGCAACTGTCGATGTCTCGATCGATGAGACCCCAGTGCCCGACAATGCGGTTGATCAAATGCTCGTCGATCTTGCCCGCACGATGCCCGCGATGATCCTCACCACCGACACCGGACTGGCCCGCGTCGCCAACATTCAGGGTGCCCTTGCCCTGAACCTGAACGAACTTGCCAACGCCGCGAAGATAAACCTTGCGCCGGGAGAGATGCTGTCGGTCAAGGTCATGCGAGAGGGCGAACAGCCCGGGCAGGGCGTTGGATATATGCCCGATGGCACGATGATCGTCCTCGAAGATGGCGAAGGCTTCATGGGCAAGCATGTCAATGCGGTGGTGACCAGCAGCCTCCAGACCAGTGCCGGCCGTCTTATCTTCGCCCGCATCGGAACGGATGCGCCGCCGCGCCGCGAGGACATCGTCGCCCCAGTTGCGGAATCCCGGTCCTTGCCAATTTCGCTAGGCGTTGCCCAGCCAATTCCCACGACGGATAATCAGCCCGAACAGCAAATCAGCGCGGACGAATTGCGGCCTGTGGTCAGTTGCGAAACCGCAGCAGCTGAGACTTCCTCCTCCCGATCCCCTCAGGCCCCCCACGCTCCCAACGCCCCTCACCCGCTCCATACACCCCATCCACCCCGTCCGCCGACAAGCATTCGCCAGGGCACGCCCCGCAACCCCAGACGTTGATGTGCCATCAAAGCCAACTGTTGGAAACAGCATCGATTCGCCTGTGGTAACCTCGATCTTCCCGCACGTGACTGCAATGAAAACGCTGTCGCCGCCTTCACCACACCTCTACCTTCTGGCATGGGTCAATTCTCCCACGCCACCGAACCCTGGACGAGAACCCGCGTGATCGGGCTGTTGCTGGGCCCGCTTCTGGCGGTGATCCTTTACCACCTGCTTCCTGACAAGATCCGCGACGACGCAGGCAACTTGCTCGCGTCGCTCTCTTCAGAAGGCCGAATGACCATCGCCATCGGAGCGTGGCTCGCGACATGGTGGGTGACGGAGGCCATCGCAATCGAGGCTGCGGCTCTGCTCCCTTTGGTCGCGTTTCCGCTCGTGGGGGTCTCAGACTTTGCAAGCACCGCAGCGCCGTACGCGGATGAGGTTGTCTATCTCTTCCTGGGCGGCATGCTGATGGGCAGTGCGATGGAGCGATGGAACCTGCACAAGCGACTCGCGCTCCTGGTCATGGTCCGCCTTGGCGCAAGCCCGCATCGACTGATCGCTGGCCTGCTGCTTGCCACGGCGCTGCTGAGCATGTGGGTCAGCAACACCGCGGCATGCGTCATGATGCTGCCCATCGCCATCGGCGTTGTCAAACTTGCGCGAGAACGTCACGCCAGTGTTTCTGGAAGTTTGATTGATCCCATCGCTCCACAACCAGCGCTCGACCCGCCCAGCCGCAACTTCGGGATCGCGGCCATGCTCGCAATCGCGTACGGCGCTTCCATCGGCGGGGTTGGCACACTGGTGGGTTCTCCACCCAACGGCGTCGCTGCTGCCTTCATCACGCGCACCTACGACGACACGCTCACCTTCGCCCAGTGGCTTCGCTTTGGCCTGCCCACGATGCTCCTCACGCTGCCGATCTGCTGGGGCTTGCTCGCACTGCTCTTTCCGACGCGCGGGCTGCGCGTGGAGGGCGCTGGCCAGATGCTCCGAAACGATCTCAAGCAACTGGGCAAGGTCACACGGGGCGAGTGGCTGGTGATGGGCGTCTTCGCACTGGCCAGCATCTTCTGGATTTTTCGCCCGCAACTCGCAGGCTTGCTGGGCCTCACTCGCATGAACGACGCGGGGCGAACCATCGTGCTGCTCAGTGACGCGGGCATCGCGATCACGGCTTCGCTTCTGATGTTCCTGATCCCGGTGCATCTCAAGCATGCGACCATGCTGCTGGATTGGAAGACCGCCCGCACCATTCCCTGGGGCGTGCTGCTGCTCTTTGGCGGAGGCCTGGCCCTGGCGGCCGCCGTCGAGCGACACCAAGTCGATGAAGTGCTCGCCGCGCTTTTGCACGGCCTGACGGGCGTGCATCCACTCGTGGTCGTGCTGGTTGTCGTTGCTGGTGCCATGTTCTTGAGCGAGATCGGCAGCAACACGGCGGTCGCGACGGTGCTGTTGCCCGTCGTTGCGACGGCGGCGCCCGTGTTGGGCGTGCATCCCTACATGTTGATCTTCGGTGTCACGCTTGCGGTCAGCCTTGCGTTCATGATGCCCAGTGGCACGCCGCCCAACGCGCTGGTCTTCAGTAGCGGCTATCTCCGCGTGCCGCAGATGGTGCGGGCAGGATTCTTGCTGAACCTTGCGTGCGTGCTGGTCATCACTATGGTGGTGTATGGCTTGTCGGGGGTGCTGGGATTGATGCCAGACATTGCCCCTCGCCTGAACCAGTGATTTTCAAGGCGCGACGCGTTCGATGTGCTCGTTGTTTCCGACGTACATTTCACCATGCGCTACCGCACGCTTGGCAATACGTCCATCAAGGTCTCCGAGATCGGATTTGGCTGCTGGACCATGGGCGGCCCGAACTGGTCGCCACAGAATGGGCAGGCGATCGGATGGGCCGAGGTTGACGAGGCCGAAGTCCTCGCTGCCATCAAGTTGGGCCTCGACGCGGGCGTGAACCACTGGGACAACGCCGACGTGTATGGCAATGGCAAGGCCGAGCGGATGCTGGGGCGATGCCTCAAGCAACTGGGCGTGAAGCCGGGATCACAAGTCATTGCCACCAAGGTCGGTCATCAACTTGGCACCGCCCCGCATGCCTTCCACCCCGCGCACATCCGTAGCCAGTGCGAGCAGAGCCTGCGAAACCTCCAGGTCGACGTGATCGATCTCTACTACTTCCACCATGGCACGTACATCGGCCTCGATGTCGATGGCAAGCAGCACGATTACCTGCATGAGGCCGCCGCGACCATGCACGCGTTGGTGAAAGAAGGCAAGGTGCGCGCGATCGGCCAGAGCGCGTACACCATCGAAGACTTCGAGCGTGCGATTCCCGTGCTCAAGCCCCATGTCCTCCAAAGCAAGGCCAACCTCCGCTACGACGAGTTCATCAGGCCGGGCAGCAAACTTCAGCAATTGATGGATCAGCACGGCTGCACCTTCGTTGCGTTCGGCCCGCTGGACCAGGGCATCCTGCTCGACAAGTTTGATCCCCAGAAGCCGCCCAAGTTTGAGGAGGGCGACTATCGCAGCAATCGCAAGGACTTCGCGCCCGACGCGTTGCGTGCGGTGCGGCTCAAACTCGCCCAAGTCAAGCAGCGCGCAACCTCGGGCGGCTTTGGCCTTGCCACGAATGCCGAATCACGAATGCCCAATGCCGCGCCAACCAACGATCCATCGCAACGCGATATCGAAGTACTCTCCAGCATTGCCCAGCGCTGGCTGCTCGCTCACCCCAATGTGTGCAGTGTGATTCCAGGCTTTCGCAATCCCCGACAAGCCGCCTGCAACGTCGCGGCGACGAAAGATGCGGAGATGAGCGGGGCGGATGTGCAGTGGCTGCGAGAGTTGTTTGCTTGATTGCATCCGTGCCTTGAAGTGAATTCGATGAAGGATATATGGACTCGCTACAAGGCATCGAACTCGGTTTTGAGCAACTGACTTTGATGCCACGCGGCCTGATGGTGTCATCCAAATTTAACTTCGGCTATTCACTTTAACTGCGCCAGCCATTTCCCACGCTCCGCACGGCATCCATCGCAATACCAGACCGCGAGCGAGCGTGGCCAGAACCAGTTGTCGTACCTGATGCACCCGCCGCTGGGCTCATCGCCGCACCATGGGAAGCGTTCCTTCTTCGCGGCTACTTACTTCGGATCTGGCGATATCATGCACACTGCCGCTCGATGTGTCACTTGCGGATTCTTGTGCAATTCATGGTTGAGGTTGTCGCCATGGACTTGACACGCCGCCTGCGGCCGTTACGTGTTACCGACGCAGCCGGCAAGCATGAGCGTCAAGGCAACCGCCGAGACCAATCGGATGAACAGCATCGGAGACCCTTTCGTCGCACGAGAACTCCGCGCGAATCGGATCGGCAAGCGCGTCTACCTATCCAACTCCGCCGCGACCACATTGATGCTCCCGATGATCGCCACGATATCGCTGAGCAGGTGCCCCTCGGTAATCTTGCTCATGATGCTGTAATTCAAGAAGCAGGGCGGACGCACTTTGACGCGCCATGCGCGGGGGCCGCCGTCGCTGACGATGAAGTAGCCAAGTTCGCCGTTGGCGGATTCCTGCGCGCCATAGCACTCGGCGACGGGCGGCTGCCAGCCGCGGTTGGTCATGATCAGTTCGAAGTGCTGGATCAGCCCTTCGATCGAGCCGTAGACATCCTTCTTGTTGGGCTTGACGACCTTGCTATCAGCGAAGGCATCGACCGAGCCGGCGGGAATCTTGTCGATCAACTGCTCGATGATCTTGATGCTCTGCTTGATCTCTTCGAGTCGAACGAGGTATCGCGCGAAGGCGTCGCCGTCCTCCGCGATCGCCACCGAAAACTTGACCTTCTCCGCACCCAGACCGTCCCAGTTGTCCGCATAGCACAGGTATGGATCGTCCTTGCGCAGGTCACGTCGAACGCCGCTCGCGCGGGCCATCGGCCCAGTCAGCGACCAATCGATCGCATCCTGCCTGGTAATGACGCCGATGTTCTGCACGCGATCAACAAAGATGCGATTGCGATTGAGCAGCCCCTCAAGTTCGCCCACAGCCTTGGGCACTTCCTCGTGTATCAGCGTCTTGACGAGTCGCTTGAACATATCGTCGCCCGTCGCGGCGCAGGGCAGGTCCTGCATCAGCCCGCCCACGCGAGTCCAATCCGGATGGAACCGCTGCCCGGAGATGTAGTCCATCAGGTCATATATTTTCTCGCGCACGTTGAAGCAGTAGATGAAACCAGTGAAGGCGTTGAGGTCCAGGCCCGCCGCGCCCACGCACAACAGGTGGTTCTGAATCCTCGCCATCTCGGCCAAGATGGTGCGCAGCACCTTGCAACGCGGCGTGATGTCAATGCCAAAGAGCCGCTCCACCGCCCCGTGCCAGGCGATGTCGTTCGCGATGGGCGAGAGGTAGTCCATCCGGCTGACAACCGTCACGTACTGGTTGTAATCGTGGGCCTCGGCGAGTTTTTCAAACCCGCTGTGCAGGTACCCGATGTGGGGCGTGCAGCGTGCAATCCGCTCGCCGTCGAGTTCGAGGACGAGACGCAGCGTGGTGTGCGTCGCGGGATGCTGAGGGCCGAAGTTGAGCACCCACCGGTCGCCCGTATCGACGTGGTCCTTGAGGTACGAAGCATTGTCGGTGTCGACGGAGAGGGCATCATCGGGCTTGATCGTGAAGGGCATAGCCGATTATACAGTGATACGCCCACCTCGACGACAGGCCGGTGCTGGCACCGGGTCGAGGGCGGATGACGACCGCAGACGAAGTCACAGAAAGACCAAGTAGGGACTTACGCCGCCTCGCCCCGCGCATCTCCGCTGGCGTCCCAGTTGTGCTTGGCCGCGCGGTTTGTCGTCGCAACGAGTCGCGCCATCTGCTGGCCAAAGTGCTCGCCGATGATGGTCAGTAATCGCAGTGACTGCCCGTCAAACTGTGTGCGTTTGTCGCGGAAGATCGCGATCATGGCGGAGCACTGATCCGCACCCGATCCCGCACTCTTTATCTTGCCTTGGCAGGAGAAGACGGCAAGGGTCGCGTCCCTGAGCCAGCCCATCGCGGGTCCGCCCACGTTGCCCAGCAGTTCATCCTCTCGGGGCGGGAGCGCGCCCGCATCGGGGACGACATGTAAGCCGTTCCTGGCATCAAACATTGGCGCGAGCGTGTTGCCAAGTTCTTCGAGGGTCGACTGGGCGCTGTCGCGAGGGAAGTCATAGTTCACGTACGCGCCTAATGAATAATCTCCGCCATCGTCGGGCATGAAGATCGCCGCGTTCACCGCGCCGACCTTGCGGAGCAGGAACTCGAGCGTGGTCCGCAGCAGCGCCTCGACTTCCAACTCCTGTCGCAGGAGTGTTTCGAGTTCGGTGGCGATGGCGACATACTTGAGTTGGACCGCGACATCCCTGAAACTACCGGCGAGTTGGCCAGCGACCGCGCCGACCTGCTTCTCGAGTTCGTCCTGGAGAGTCGCCAATTGCTTGCTGGTCTCTCGCAGTTCTCGCGCCTTGCCCGCCTGTGAACGGCGCTTGGTCCGCCAGGATCGTGTGCGCTTCGCGGCCTTGAGCAACCGCTCCCGCGCATCTTGGGCATCGCTCGCGATCAGATCGGCGGCCCCCAACTGAAGGCAGGCGCTGGCCAATTCGATTGTCGGCGCATCACACCACACCACGCACGACACGCCCGGTCGCTGACGCGATAATGTCTCAATGGTGTCACGAAGTAGGACATCATCGCCCTGTGCGCACACCACCAGCACATCACACGACGCGCTCGCCTCGAGCAGTTCGGGCAGCGTGCGCAGCACGATCGCCACCTCGCACGCGCCCGCAATAGCTTTCTTGGCAAGCGTCGCGCACAGTGGTTCGCCGATGAGCATGATGGCGCCGGTTGTTCGCACCACATTCGCGACAACATTCGTGTCGTCAGCCGCACAGGGCTGCGCGCCAACTGGCAGAGATGCATCCGCGGGTTGTGACTTCTTACGTGCCATCGTGTGAAGTATCGGAGCAATTCGGACGTTGGTTGAGGAAGACACCGCGCGAGCGTGTGGAACATTGTTCGCCATGCAATGCGACAACACAGCGAAACTGATTCCTGTTCGAGTTGAGGTGATTCGTTCAGAATCCAGCGTTTGTGATCGCGATTCAGCGCTTGGCGAGTTCAACGATCGGAGCCCAACGCCGCACCAGCAGCGTCGCGATCGTCCCGATCTTGCCTGGGGCGCCAGGAATGGGCGAGAGCAGCGTGATCGTGCCCTCCAGCGCCTCGGCGAAGAGTTTCGCACGCGTGAGGCCCAGGCCCTTGCCGCGTCCCGCGCCGCGCTCGCTGAAGAAGGGATCAAACGCGTGGACCTTGGCCTTGTCCGACAGGCCTGGCCCATTGTCAGTGACGCGGATGATCAGTGCTCCCTCGGGACTCTCCGCCAGACCAGTGATCAGAATGGGACCACGCGAGGCTGCCTCAAGCGCATTGCACACCAACTCCTGGATTGCCCCGCCCAGCAATTCGGTATCAATCGAAGCAACGCTGGGCACACGCGACAGTTCAAGGCTCACGTCGGCGTTAGGACTGATCTGCTGTGTCGCTCGCTCCACTGCGGCCCGGATCGTCTCTGGAAGGTCGCAGCGACGATCGACGGGCTGCGGACGTTTGCTCAAGATGTGCAGATTCTCGACCAGTTCGCTCACCTGTCCGGACGCATCCGCGATAGCCTGCAACGCCGTGCGATCGCGTGCATCGCGAGAGCGCGAGAGCAGAATCTGTGCCCGCCCGCTGATCACTGCGAGCGGCGTATTCATCTCGTGGGCTGCACCCGCGGTGGTCTCGCCCAGTCGAACCATCGATTCGGTCTGTGCGATCTGCTGCTGGGCTTCGGAGAGTGCTCTGCCAGCCTCGACCAACTGCTCCTGAAGTCGCTGGGCATGATCGCGATCAAAGGCATGACGCAGCCCCGCGCTCCAAGCCTGGAGCAACGGACGCAACAGCGAGCGATCCATCGGTGTCTGGGGAGAGCCGTAGCCAGCGAGTTCGCCCGATTGTCCAGAGACCGCACGATCGGTAATCAGAGCGGCACCTTCAAAGATCGGCGTGGGTTCGCCGGGCAAACCAACAACCTTCAACGTGCGAAGATCCGGTGCGTCCGCAAGATCGTCGCCAAGCCACGGAAGCAATGCGAGGCCCGATATGCTCATCGCCTGATCGTTGCCCAACGAAGCAACGCTGAACTGGCTATGCAGAGTGCTTGGCGGCTCGACAGCACGAACCGACGCGACGTTGCCCTGCTGATCAAAGTGGTAAAGCGCAACCTGCATGCCGTTGGTTGAAGAATCACCAACTTCACCCTGGCCTTGAATCAGCAGGCAATAGAACCCCGGACCCAGCAAGCCCATGGCCGAACGTGCCAGCGACTCGACCACGCCGCTCCGCACTCGTCCCCGCGCAGCCTGTTCGTGGAACGTGTTGACAGCATCGAGCACTCGGGTCTGTGCGCTCGCGAGCTGCGATCGCTGCTGGCTGCGAGTATGCAACGCATGAAGCCGGGCGGTCGCTTGCGTCAGACTCTCAATCAATAGTCCCGGAGCATCGATCGTGTCGAGCCCGAGCAACTTGGCCCGTTCCGCGACGCGCTCGTGCAGCAGGCCAGTGAGTTCGATATCACTCGCGGTGATGCCAAATTCCCGCAGGACACGCGCCCCGTCTGCGGGAGTATCTCCATCGCCACTAAAGCCCAGGTGCGTTGCACGAGCGAGAGCCTGACCCGCAGAAACCGTGGCAATCAGATCCGCGTGTGGACTGGCGGACAATGCCGCACTGCCTTGCCCGTGCAGCCAGACACAATCCTGCACACTCGCGGGCAGTTCCCATCGCGTGGCAAGGCGCTTGCCCGCCGTGCGATAGTCGAGGCCGAAAAGTTGTCGCTCGACGTTTGCGAGTTGCACGCCGCGCGTGTTCGCAAGGCGCACGGCCCGCAAATACGCAGTGGGAAGGAGCCATTGCAGCGTGATGCGACCGATCGCGTGCAGCAACCCGCTGAGGAAGGCCTCCTCTGGCAGAACACGCGATGTGCCGGGACGACCCGCGCCATTGGCTCGCTGCTGGCGAGAGGCAAGTAATTCGCTCGCACAGGCGACGGCGATGGAATACTTCCAAAACCCAATGCGATCAAACTCGGGCCCAGGCCCGTCGCCATCGTCCGCGACTGCTTCTCGCTCGATCACTCGCTGGCGCACATCGTCAACCGGTTTGAGAGCATCAAAGACCGCAACGCTGAGCACAGCGGACCGGACCGCCTCGAGGCCCAGCATCACCACGGCCCGCTTCACGGACATCACACGATCGCCCAAGCCTTTGTCGGCGCGACGACAAAGGCCCAGAATCCGCGTCGTGAGTGCAGGATCGCTCTCGATCAGCGTTGCCAATTCTTCGATCTCGACAGAGTCGCTCGCCCCCATCTGGATTACTTTGGCAGCAACCGCTGGCAGCGTCGGCATGCTGTCGACACGCTCAAGGATGAGTTCGACCTGACGAGCACGAGCGGCGCTGCTCGCTGCCTCGCGCGTGAGAGATTGAGGATCGCTCGCTGGCGTTCCCCGGATCGGTGCGTCTTGTCGGCCCATCACGCTCACAGACAAGTCTCCCTTTGCCTCTGCATCTGCCTCAACCTTTGCCGCTGGTCAGTTCTATTGCTCGCTCTCGACATCCGTGCCGACCTGCGTCTGCGCGCTGGATTCTTCGAGGGTGGGCAGAATTGCAACATCTTCCATACCAAGCAGCGCGCTCATGCGCTGGCTCAACTGCTCGACACTGAATGGCTTGCGCAGGAAGTCGTCCGCGCCAGCCCTGCGAAGCCCGTCGATCTCTTCCGGACGCACCACGCCCGAGATCAGCAGAATCTTGCAATCCGACACGGCGGGATTGCTTCGGATGCGCTGGCAAACGATGTTGCCGTTGATATCCGGAAGCAGGTAATCCAGCACCACCAGATGCGGCTTGAATTGCTCGGTGAGCAAGCCGGCGTCATATCCATTGCCCGCCGTCTTGACATCGATGCGGCTATCAAGGCTCAGCAGGTCCTGATACATCTCGACCAGGCGCGCATCGTCATCGACGATGAGCACGCGCTTCTTGCCGGCTTCGAGGATGTCCGTGGGTATCCCGTTGGCCTTCATGAAACGAACCAGTTCCTCGCGGGGAATACGCCGAAACTTGCTGCCCGGAACGCGAAAGCCTGTGAGGCGACCGCTGTCAAAGCAGCGAATGACGGTCTGCTGGCTGACCTTGCAGATCGCGGCGGCCTCGCCAGTGGTGAAAATTCGTTTCGTCGCCACGTCGGGCGGTATCTGCTCGGACATAGCACGCCTCGTCTGTTGGTGGCCATTCCCGATTCGCACCGCGCATCCATGCGCGATCCCGAAGCGGAAACAGACACGAGCAACCTCGCCACGCTACCCAGACGGTGCAGGCGGCAAGGTTTCACAGCAAGGTATCGAACGGGAGCGGGACCGACTTCAAGCCTGGATCACGATTGCATCTCGGTTCCTAGCCCCATCATGGACAAAAATGCGACAAATCCGCGCACATCCATAGTCCGTTCGCCCCAGGGAACCTGGCAAACCGCCGCCGAATCGCCTGGTGAACTCTCGCGGGTTGTGTGGACTGGCGCGATTGGCCTAGTGATCCAAGTGATCCTAGTGATCGCGATTGGCGAGCCATGACAGTGCGATTGCTCCCGCAGTCGCGACATTGAGCGAGTCGACACCCTCGCACATTGGGATGCGGACCAACTGATCCGCCATGCTCATGACCGATTGGCTCAGCCCCGGACCTTCGGCCCCGAGCAGCAGAGCGACGCGCAGCCGGGACTGGTTTCCGTCGTGGTTGCTACCTTGGTTGCCCCCGTTGTTGCGCAGTTGGTCGCCCAATTGATCGCGTAAGTCGGCAATCCCGATGGCATCGGGCCGGGGCGAAAGAGCGATGACCAGAAACCCCGCACCGCGAAGACTGGAGACAGAACTGAGGAACGTGCGCTCGTCGAGTGTCGTCCAAGCGACGTGCAGCACATGGCCCACGGAGACGCGGACGGACTTACGGTACAGCGGATCACAACAACCCGGACCCAGAATCACCCCGGCGGACCCGCCGCACAAGCCCGCAACGTTGCGGAAGATCGCGCCGACGTTGTCGTGGTTGGAGAGCCCCTCAAGGATCACAAGCGTTCTCGACTGCTCAAGCAACGCCTCAAGCAGCGGGACCGGCCTTCGCAAGCCCGCTGCCAGCACGCCCCGATGAAAGCCAAACCCAGTGATGGACTCAAGCAGCGATTGGTTGGCGAGCAACACCGGGAAATCATTGGGCTGGCCACGAGCGGCACGCGCAGCCCGAGCCGATGCTATCGCTGCCTCAAGCCTGGGCAGCATCGCATGGGTCAGCAGCAGCGAATGGACTGGCCAGTCCGAGGCGAGCAGGCTGCGTACGACCAACTCGCTCTCGCAGATGAACGCCGCGTTGCGACCCTCAAACTCTGTACGGCGCAATGCCGCATCCGTCAGGTTGGCGTAGGGGGCGAGGCGAGGATCGGTGAGAGTCCCGACTTCCTGCACGATCAAGGCGTGCATGGTTCAGCCCTTTGCGCGCTCGTCGAGTTCGTTCTGCACACGGAGACGTTCTCGCAGAATGATCTCGCGCCACTTGGGATCGGTCTCGATCATCTGTGCGCGACGCAGGCGCTGCAAAGTGATCTGATCGGTTTTTCGCAGGAGTTTGATGCTCTGCGTCGCACCGCGCAGGCTCTCGATGTCGTTCTCATTGACAAGCAGGGCCTGCTCGAAGTTTCGCAGCGCCTCCTCCTCAAACCCGCGCTGCTGGTACAGGATGCCCAGGTTGCGATAGGGCGTGGGATCGGTGTGCAGCACCGAAGCAGCACTCTGGAACGCCTGCTGCGCTGCGATGAAGTCCGTGTCCTTGCCCCGTCGCATGAAGGCCAGGCCCAGATTATTCCATGCAGCGCCAAACTCCTGATTCAGAGACACAGCCTGCTGGAGATATCGCACAGCATCGTCGAGTTGGTTGTTCTTGAGGGCGGCCTGCCCACGCGAGGCGAACACACGCGATTCGGAGATGCGCTGCGAACGATCGTCGGGGCTAAGCCGACGATGCACCTTGCACCCACCCACCATCCCGGCGAGCAGGGCAACAACCAGCACCATGCCAACGAGATGATGCGAACGTTGAGCCTTCTTGTTGATGCAAGCGACCATTACTGTGAACCCTCCGGATTTTCCCACCTCGAGAAGACCACCGTCATGGACCACTCGGTCTGCTCGGGACGGAGAGCGATATTGGAAACTTCAAGCCCTGCAACCTCGCCCACCGCGAGTTCTGCCCACTTCAGGATCGCATCCAGCGATGGATCCTTGATGTTGTAGGTGATGAGCACCTGGTCCCAACCCACCTCTCGATTGCGTTGACGATTCGTCGATCCCACGGGCACGGACTTGGTCAATCCAGCACGCGGACCCGCACCTTCGATCCGGCTCAGCACGTTACCACCAGATTCACCCGGACGAGGACCAGACCCGCCCGCGCTCTCATTCTCCTGCATCGCCTTCAGTTTCGCGGTTGTGTCCAATACTCGCGCCGAAAACTGCTGGGCCCGGGTCGCTTGAGCCCGCGCATCTCGATACTTAAGCCAGCCTGTGAACGCATAGCCAAGCCCAAAGGCTAGCGTGAGCAGCGCGAGGACGATCAGGAACATGGGGCGATTCCGGCGGGCACTGCGTGCTGCGGCAATACCCAGTGCCTGGGTCGCGTCGCCTGCGGACGTTGTATCCAGCGGATTGGCCATGGAACCAGAGATCGTGCCGGATGGGGGGGCTGCCTGACTCACTTACCAGTACCCCTTTCCTTTGTTGCGGGCCAGCGCGCGATATACGTCACGCGCCGCTCCTCGCTATTGGGCATGGGCTGGATGTCCGCCGTCCACTCGACGAGGATGCTGCCCCCGACGCGCTTGAAGGCTTCGAGCACGGCTTCGGCCTCGCTCGTCGTTGGCGCGATCACAACCACGCGCTGGGGACGATCTGTCGAGTCAAACATGACCGATTCGAGCTTGATGCCCGGGGCACCAACCACGAGTGACACGGCTTCGAGTTCCGTGAGAACCGGGCGCGCCTTCGAGACTTTCTCCGGGCCAGAGGACGCGATTCTGCGACGCGTCAGTTCGTCTTCCAGTTCCATCAACGCCGTGAAGCCCGGCTTTGGGGCCAACGCGGATGGAAAGACCTCCTTCACATGGCCCTGCCATCCGGTATTCCAACCCTGCACTGTTTCCCCTGCACGTGTAGCATCACTGCGGAAGCGCAGGCCCAGCACGCCCGACGCGACCGCACACAGGGCAAGCGCCGCGCCCGTCCACAGGAACATCGTGCGATGCTGGCGACCGGGGCGCACCGAGAGATCGACCAGGCTTGTGCGCGAATCTGGCCGCGACGATGCCGGCGTGCTTTCGAGGAATGAAACAAGGCGGCGAAGCGTGGCTCCCAACGGATCCTCATGCACGACCATGTCGAGCATCGCGCCGCGCCAACTGCTCACCAGCGCCTCGCCAAACTGCCCCGCGCTTAGCCCGACAACCGAGGTGGTAGTATCGCTCGATTCTGTCGCTAGGTTCTTGGGCAGGACACACACGATGCGCTCGGGCGAAGTCTGGTTTTGAACGCTCCAACTGATCCATTCGGACGCGAGCCGCGCGATATCGTCCTTGCCCAGGGCAACCATGGACTGGGCCTCGCTGTCGGTACCCCCACGAACCATTGGACAGCGCATCGACCCCGCACAAATCAGGCGGTCCAGCACGCACCAGCACCAGGACAATCGTCCCGACGATTCGACAACAACCACGGCGCATGGGTCGTTGGCGCTCGGAGTCTGCGTCAGCGGATCATTTGAAAGCCGGCGCGAACCCGCGCCCGCCCCGGGCGACCACGCCATCGCCAGAGCGTGCCAGAAGGACGCAACGCCCGCGACTCGCACGCCCGTGCGATCCAGTGCGTCAACCAGCACCCGCGCGGGAACATCAGCCAGGGCCAACACCGCCAGACGGCGCTGCTCTTCTCCTGGGTTGGACTTGTCGCCTTTCGTGCCCTTCTTGGTCCGCTTCTTGCTGCGACTGGCAAAGAGTTTCACACGCGACTTTGTGGAACTGCCAGCCTGCGTCGCGATCGCGTCGTCCTGCTCGAAGCCCAGCGGCTGCACGCTCGATTCCATCGCAGAAGAGGCGTAGAACTCAACCGGTCCGGCTGCGGTCGCGCCCGTGCCATCAATATCTTCGGTCCCGCCATTGCCCATCCGGGCAAGCGAAGCAAGCTTTGCGGGATCGGTGCCCGAGCCGTTCATCCACGTACACACTCCGCCGGTTGGATCAAGAACGAGCAGTTCGAGGCTGTCACGCGTGCGCGGACCCTCGATCCGTTCGCGTATCCATGCCGCCCCTTGGTCGTACTGCTCCGTTCCCTGCTGGGCATCGTTGAGCACGCCGCTGGGCATCCAGGTCTCGTCGCCCGTGGCACCGACCAGGCGCAGTGCGTGGAGCAGCCCACCTCGCGCGGAGCGTTCGAGCAGAGCGACGCGGACGCTCACTTGGACCCCTTTTCGGACTTGCTGCCGTCGCCGAATTCTTCGAAGTGCCGCCGTTCGGCAGCACGCTGTTCGGGCGTGATGAACCGATCGTCTTCCTTGGAGTTTTCACGACGCTCGTCGATCATCTTCGCGGCGATGCGGTTGAGATCGTCGGCACCGTGCTTGTTCGATTCGATGAGTTCGGCTCGAATCCGCCGCCAGAGCGTTGCGTCCTGCGGATCCACATACTCCGGCACACGGAGGAAGCCGTCCAAGATTATGCCCTGGCCACCGGGCGCAGCACCAAAGTTGTTCTGCCCACGCACAGCGGAGACCTTTGTGGGTTGTTGCGCGGGCATCGCGCGGAGCATCTGCGGGGCAACGACGTTGGTCGCGCGTGACAGCACGCTGCCGGCACGATCGGGCAAGTCGTATCGCTTGCCGCCGATCATGATGTGCGTTTCTTCGACCGCTTCAACCGCCAACTCGGAAACCTTATCGCCCACGCCAACAAATCGTTGCCGCCCGTCGACCCCAATAAGACCGCGCTTGCGAGTGCCAATGTGGACGCAGCCCAGGTACGAGATGCTGGGGCCCGTTGCCGCTGGTGCAATCTCGACAGGAGTCGTGGGCGTGGGCGCGACTTCGGCGGGCTTGGGGTGATTCGCCACGCGCTGCAATCTCGCGGCAGTGCTGGGGCCGTCCGCCCGCGCAGCAGAAGCGGCCGTGCTCGTGCCCGTCTCGGTGGTGATGGACGGGAGGGAGACTTCTCCGGGCGCGGGAGGCTGTTCGATCGCGCCGCCCCCGCCCGGCACGGTCATCAATGCTGCGCCAGCCAGAGCCAGCACGCCCACGCCCAGAAAGCCCTGTGCGGCAATCGTCCACTTCTTCGCGCTGGATCGGTCCATGGACATAGGGGCAAAACTAACAAAAACAATCACTGTCCGCATGCATTCGGTGTGGCAGACGAGCCGAACCGACCTTTGCATTATTCGCTCACCGGCGGCACACGTTCACGAATCGCGGCATCGAATTACACTCGCCAACTTCGGGACAAGGAACAGGACTTCAGCGCGTGCGATACTCCGCGCCCCGAGGCTTGGACGTGTCATACACCCGTTCCCAGGTCAGGAACTGGCCAGGACGGTTGTTGGTCTGGCGCGAGCCGCCGCTCCGGCCGCCAGCCCCACCCCGCACGGTCGTCAATCCCTGATACCGAACGGGATATCCATCGTTGCCATCCATCTCTGCGACCACGAGCCAAAGGCCGGGCGAGGGCGTGAGCACCGATCCCAAACGGGAAACGTCCTCGCTGGAGACGCCAACCCGCAGATAAATGTCGTTGAGCTTCACCTGATCGATCGACCCTTGCTGGCGTGTGCGAAGAATCTCCTGGGCTAGTTCGCCCCCCTTGGCCGGGCTAAGAACACTACGACCGATGGCTTCGAGCACTTCCTGGGGCGCGGATCGCACGCTCACCACCAGCGGACCTTCTCGACGCAGGAAAGCCTTGGGATCTCCGCCCGTCACGACATCTGGAAGCGCCGCGACCGCACCAGCAGCCAGTTGGAGCTCGACGGGCGACAAACCAGCAAAATCACCCAGCAGTTTGCCCTGTGCCTCGTACAGATAAATCGACACCGGGCGATCGCTCGATCCCGACAGGCTGAGGTCGAAGGCGTGATTGTCGGGCCCCAGGTAATCATCGATGGTCTTGGCGGGGGGTGGTGGCTGACCCGGAATGTTTGGCGTCGGAGCACCTTCGTTCATGGCCGCCCCCAACCATGCATCCACTGCCTCGCGCAGTCCACGGGAAATGTGGTGGTCCTGATAGGTGTCGAGTTGTCGCTCCACGGTCGCACGCTGCCCGCCAAATCGCTCCAGGATCATGGCGAGAATCAACGTGCCGATGATGATGAGTGTCAGTACTAGTGGCAGAGCGAAGGCGCGACGACCACGGATTGCCCGGGATGCTGGCTTCACTTGCCACCGCCTTTGCCACCATTCGAACTCTTACCACTACCCGAAGGCTTTGCTTCGCCACCAACACCGCCTGCACCAGCACCAATACCACCCGGGCCACCAGCGCCGCCCGGCCTGGAGGACTGGCCCGCGCTCTGGCTGCCAGCCTGATTTGCGGCCTGGGCGGTCCGACGCTGGCGGGCGATTTCGGCCTGCCTGCCAGTCTCGGGGCCGAGGACCCATCCGACCTCGAACAGCCACTCGCCCCGCAGGCCCGAGCGCGTTTCGACATCGACCTCGACGTACGCGGGCAACTCCTTCTGATACGTCGCTGAGTAGGCCATTTTCTTGGCTCGATCATCAAACATGCGAACACGCAGGAACGTGATATCGGAGGCAATGCGTTGCGGATCGCCCGCACTTACCGCCTCGATCCGTCGCTGCGTGCGAGACAATTCACGAACTTCCTCGACAGTGCGCCGAGCCGCCAGCGGGACCCACCAGAGCTCATAGACAGGCTTCTCGTCCACGCTCGAATCCTGCGGGAGCGGCGTGCCATTGCGCTGCGCAGCGAGCGACGCAGCGGTCACGACTTCCTGGCGGCGCAACTCAAACACACCTCGAACCGCGCGAACGCTTTCTTCCTCATCCCCGCCCTCGCCATCTACCTCCGACGGCTCATCAATCCCTAGCGTGTCCGAGGCCCCATTGCTCACGGGCGACGTGGTTCCCGATTCCCCAGCCCGGCCTTCATTGAGCAAACGTTCCCGCTCGGCAATACCCAGCCGACGCGTGTCTTTCTTGATCGCTCGAGCGATTGCAAACGGATCGATCTCGACATTCGCCACAGGCGGGTCCGCGAGCACCATCTCAAGTCGCTGCGGAGGCATTTCAAGGATGGTTCCGTCGGGGCGAACCTGTCGAAGAATCACGCCATCCTGTGCCGGATCAAGTTCAAGGATGATGCGGGGTGGAACCAACGGGACTTCAGGAGAAACTGATGCAGACACGCCATCAACCTCCACCGGCCTGGCCACGGCATTCCCGGGAGCCGGTGCCGTCACTTGCGACACCAGCATCGACGAGAAAGAGCGTTGCATCACCAGTCGCATGCGATGGAGGCTGGCGGTTTCGTTGGCCCGGCGCGCCAGCATGGCTTCGGAACGCTGGATCGAAGTCAGCAACCCAAGGGCGGTCAACAGCACCAGCGAGGCGATAGCCACCGCAAGGATCAACTCGATGAGCGTCATCGCCCTTCGAGCGGCATGGCTGCGGGCTTGGCTGATGAAGAGCGACACGTGGGCTCCGGTTCGAACGTTGATCCGCTAGTATGAATCGCCTGCGGACGTACCTGTGGATAACTACTTCGGATTGGGACTATTGCGGAGCGGCACGACGCGGGAACCGCCCGAACCAACGCCACCAGGCTGTACAGGCTGCGCACGCGAGCCGCCCTTGCTTGTTTCCTTGCCGCCACCCGTATTGCCACCACTGCGATCAGGCTGGGTGGGGCTTGAACTACCTTTAGAGCCGGCCTGGCCGGTGGCGCCGGATTGGCTGGGCGAGCGGCTCCCGCCTCTGATCACGCCGCCACGGTCGGTTCCCGTAAACACATTGAGAATGCGAGCCCGTCCTTTTTCGCTGCCTGCTGCGTATGAAAGCGAATCAGGATTGCGAGTGACATTCGACACCGGATCGATCACGCGGGACAGGGCATAGAAAGGTGACGACGGTTCTTCACGGAAGGAGCCGCCCGACTCTTCTCCGAGCCAGACACGGATCGTCACAGCGTTCATGCGATCAAGCGTGAAGCGGCTGCGTTCTTCGAGTTCTGAGCCCACTCCAGAGAGAGCCGAAACGAGTTGGACCGGAGTTTCGATGAGTTTCCAGCGGTACTTCTCATTGCCATACGCGATAGGCAGGGCAGAGTCTGGCATGCTTTCGGGGTCGTCGAGTTGTTGCAGGATCAGCCGATTGGCGATCTCGGCGCAGGCCAGGCGCTGCTGCTGGCGAACCTGCTGCCCCATGACCATCGATATCCCCATGATGATGACCGAGGCGAGCGTGGCCAGCAGTGTGACGGCGACAACAGTCTCGATGAGCGTGAAGGCGCGACGACGACCCGGAGCCTTCCTGCCAGCAAGTACTCCTGTTCGAAGTTGTCGAGCCGCGGTCTTCACTTATTGATTTCCCACACGCTGATGTCATCCTCGGTGCCGGCGGTGCCGTCTGGGCCAAAGGAAGAGAGCAGGAACAGTTGGTCGGTGCCCGGACGTCCCTGGTTGCTATAGAAGAACTCTCGCTTCCAGGCGTCCTTTGGATTGGCATTGATCTCCTTGGTCGTCACAAGATCCTGCAGAGCGACGGGGAAGACCTTGTGCGTCAGGCGATAACTCTCGATGGCATTCTTGAGCGTCGTCAGGCTGGCCTCCGTCGCGCGCTTCTCGGCCTGAGCGCTCTTGCCGACGATGTTGTATGTCACCACGGCAATGAGCACGCCCATGATGGCGACGACCAGGGTCAGCTCGATGAGCGAGAACGCACCACGGACTTTGGTAGGGCGGAGCGGAAGGCGATGATTCTTGTGACGACGCATAGACATTTTTCCTTGAAGTTCTAACCAGTTGGGTCGATTGGTTGTTCGCCCGCAATGCGGTTTTGTTCGCGGTTTTTTCAGGAGGAGATGGCGCGTTGTCGCGTCTTCAGTGTTCTTATCTATCTTTTAGCCCAATTGATTCGCCACCGTCAGCATCGGGATCATCACGGCCATGAGCAGTCCCCCGATGCTGATTGCCATGAACACGATCAATGCGGGCTCCAGTACCGCAAGCAGGCGAGTGGTGCGACGATCCAATTCGTCTGCAAGGTCCTGTGCCAGAATGTCAAAGGCAGTCTCCAGGTCCCCCGCTCGCTCAGCAGCGATCATTAGTTTGCGTGTGCCAATAGGCAGGGCTGTGACACCATCGATGAGGTATCGCAGCACGCCACCCTCGATCAACTTGGCCCGAAGACTGACCAACTGGGCCCGCAGTTGCTTGTGGTTGATGGCATTGGCGCCGACATGCAGGGCATCCGCGAGATTGATGCCGCTCCGCGTCATCGCGGCCATGACCGTGAAGAATCGTGCGGACTCCTGGGCCAGCACAACGTCCTTCAAAATCGGCGTCTTGTGCATAATCAGCGTGCCGAACCGGGCGATCTGACGACGTCCGGCGATCCCCAGCACAGTCAGTGCGCCAACACCCAGCAGCAAAAAGAACCAGTGCTCGCGCATGAACTCACCGACCACCATCAGCACCTGCGTGTAGATCGGGAGATGCTTCCCGACCTGCACCAACTGCGTCTCCAGCGTGCGGCCGACCTTGGGCACGATATACGTTAGCAGGAAAATCGAAACAATCAGGCTGATGCCCATCACGATGAGCGGATACATCAGCAGAGTGCCGACCTTGCCCCGCAGCGCGAGTTGGCGACGAGCCGTGATCGCAAGTTGCTTAGCCGCGCCCGAGAGATCGCCGGTTCGCTCCGCAGAGGCATACACGGCAGTGGTGACCATGTCAAAGAGCGAGGCACGCCGACATGCCTCAGAGAAACTTGAGCCCGAAGAGACCAACTCGCGGACATGCAAGACTCGCTGCTGGCCCGTGCTGCCGTCACCAAAGGTCTGGCCCACGACATCCAGGGCTTCCACCAGTGGCACACCACGCCCGGTAAGTTGTCCGAGTTGCAAGTGAACTTCGGCTTGTTGCTTGAGCGGCAATTCGCCGCCACCCGCGCCAGACAAGATGCCAGGCAGCGCGAAGGTTCGGACAGGCGTGAGCCGCTGCTTGCGGAGGGCGTTTGAGGCGTGTCGCTCATCCTTGCCACGAATCACACCCACGCGATACCCGCCCTCGGGACGACTCGCGAGGTAGACAAATGCGGGGGGATTTTGGGCAATGGCGCGGGACATAGAACAAAACAGATATCGGGAGTCAGGCCTTTGGAACGTTGCGAACGGTCAGGACGGTATGGGTTTGCCCGTCGCTAGGCCGCGCTCGCGTGGCAAAGACATGCAAACCACCCTTGGCAAGGGAATGCAATGGTTGTCGAGGAATCTGGAATCGCAGAAACCTCTGACAAGGGGGTAGCGAACAAGTGCGGTCTGATTCCCGATACGGTCGTCCGAGAATGGCGATGGCGTGCCACGTTTTCCGCTTTTCTTGCGCGGGAACGAGGGGGGCTTGCGTCGTGCGGTATGCTTTGCATAGTAACAGATCTCAATAATAGTTATCAGTAGTGAACGTGCTGCTCTGGTCCGACACGTTCCAAACAACTTTCTCCGTGCCTTTCGAGGTGGATTCCACCATTTCTGGAGTTTCGCATGCGTCAGCAGTCAACCACTTCCTCGCCAAATAACTGTCTGATCTTTCCCGCGATTGTCGCTGCTTTGGTCGCAGGCGCTGGGCAAGCCTTATCGCAGACGGTGCCTGTTTGGACTCTGGACGCCCACGGCCAAGAATGCACCATCGAAGGATGCGGCAAGGCCCAGTCGTTGCTCCTTCGGGCGGCACAGCAGCGGCTCATCGCGGATGGCGATCCGACTCAGATCAATCCGTTCGCTTCTCGTGAAGCCTTGAACGCCACCGACTTGCTCACAGTCGATCTCGATATCGAGATCAACCCCGCCAACCCGAACATCGCGGGCAGCAACGAGATGCGGGTGCGTTCGCTCCAGAACGGCCTAACGCAGTTCACCTTCATGCTCCGTAGCCAGTTCGTCATCAGCCAGGTCCTTGTCGATGGCATAAGCAACGCCCTGCCCAGCGTCCCCGGTACCAACAGTTACGCTCGGACCGTTACCCTGCCCCGCGCGTACAACGCTGGCGAGGAATTCACCGTCAAGATTTTCTACTCCGGCACACCCGTCTCGCGCGGCTTTGGAAGTATCGAGTTTGGTACCAATGGCAGTGGCGATCCCGTGGTTGCGACGCTGAGCGAGGCCTACTTCGCCGCGACCTGGTGGCCCATCAAGGATGGCGATGTCTTCCAGCCGGGCGACAACGCCGACAAGAGCATCGGTCGCATCGCCATCACTGCGCCCGACACCCTGGAAACTGTTTCTAATGGCCTGCTCGAAGGCATCGACACGATCGCTGGCGGCAAGAAGAAGTATCGCTGGCGCACCAACTATCCCACCGCAACCTATCTGTACTCGTTCTGCACCACCAACTACGACCAGTGGACCGTGCCATACTCCTACCCGCTTGCCGGTGGCGGCACCGGCACCATGCCCGTGCAGTTCAGCATGTACGAGGGCGGCGATACTCCGTCGAATCGAGCCGCGGCGAACCTGATCGTGCAGATGCTCGCGACCTATCGCGATGTCTATGGTGAATATCCGTTCGTCAACGAGAAGTATGGCGTGTATCAGTTCCCGTTCGGCGGCGGCATGGAACACCAGACCTACTCGGGCCAGAGCGATCTGGGCGAGAGTTTGTCGGCCCATGAACTGGCCCACCAGTGGTGGGGTGACAACGTCACGGGCAAGACCTGGAACCATATCTGGCTCAACGAAGGATTCGCAACCTACTCAGAATGCATCTGGCAGGAACGCAAGCCCGGCAGCACGGGCTTCCCCGCGCTGCGATCGGCGATCAACGCCCGCCGCCCCTCTTCGACAACGGACACGGTGTATGTCTCGGATGCGAGCAACATGAACCGCATCTTCAGCACAACCTACAGCTACCGCAAGGGCGCGTGGGTGCTGCACCAGTTGCGCGGGGCCATCGGCGATATCAACTTCTTCAACGGTCTGCAGACCTATCGCGCTGCCTTTCAAGGCTCGGGTGCCACCACCGAAGACTTCCGCAATGTGATGGCCAGCGTCAGCGGGCGCAACCTGACCAACTTCTTCGAGCAGTGGGTCTATCGCATTGGCAATCCGAGTTATGGATTCGGCTATCAGAATGTCACAGTCAATGGTCAGCCCTATGCGCGGATTTCGCTGCGTCAGACACAGGACGCAAGTTGGGGCCTGCCCGGCGGCATCTTTGAAATGCCCGTACAGGTTCGTCTCAACACCGCCTCGGGCAACGTCGTCCGCACGCTCGAAAGCACCGCTCGCACCCAGCACTTCCTGGTGCCCGTGCCCGCCAGCGTCACCGGCGCGGTCCTCGACGAGAACGACTGGATCCTGACCGACAGCAAGACGAGCGAGGCGTATGTCGCTGGTCCCGCGAAGATCGTCCAGACTAGCCCCAACGCCGGTGCCGCGATTCCGCTGAACCAGTCGCCCTGCTTCGTCCGAGTCTACTTCAGCGATGCTATGAACACGCCGGCAGCGGCCTTTACCGTCACCGGCCCAACCGGCACCGTCCCCTTCACGCTCGCCAGCAGCGGCTCGCCCACGTTCACGACGCTGACCTTTGCTTCGGCCCTGCCCACAGGTACCTACACCCTGAACATCGCTCCCACCGTGACTACCAGTGTCGGCAGCATCGCCCTCGATGGCGAAGTGACCAACAACGTGCTCCCTAGTGGCAACGGTCTGGCGGGCGGCGCAGCGACAGTCACTTTCACGATCCAAACTGTTCCTTGCGATTCCATCGACTTCAACAACGACGGCGGCCTCTTTGACCCCGCCGACATCGAGTCGTTCCTCAGTGTCTTTAGCGAAGGGCCTTGCCTGCCACTGGGAGCAACCTGCAACGACATCGACTTCAATAACGACGGCTCGCTGTTTGACCCGTGCGACATCAGTGCGTTCTTGTTGTCGTTCAGCGAAGGGCCTTGCTCGGCGTGTGGGCAGTAAACTTCATAGGCCCACGTCGTCGCGAACTTCTTGTACGCGTTCGTGATTTGGAAACCTCGCGAGAAACTCTATGGCACGTTGTGTCGCGCGTGCGTCGTCGCGAATCCGATACTTAAGCACTTGAATATCCACGTACAAGCTATCGGCCCAAACCGTTTGTTGAACAGCAAGCGGGACAGCATGTTCGAGTGGAACAATGGAACGGACGTCAATCTGCTCTAATTCCAACAGCAGTCGTTGGATGCGTTGGCTTGCGATGAGATATGTTTCGCACTGTGCGATGTCCGGCACTTGTTGGTCGGCAATTGCCTTGTACAATCGCATGGCGACGCCCTGCGCAATCTGGAATCTCGTAACGACATCACTGGTTTCGTCCAGAATAAACTGTTCGATTGCTTCTTTGCCTCGTGCGCCATGAACATCACCGCACCGATTCAGAAGGGCGAGTGCTGCGGCAACACGCCCGTTGAAGTTATCGTGAAGCGAACGAAGTTCATCAAACACTTCGGAATCACGACCATTCAAGAATTTTTTTAGTCGACGCTCATACTGAATAGTCTTCACTTCGTTATCTCGCGCTTCTGCAAGCTGTCCGCCGACATCAACCGCTCGCAAACGCGACTCGAGTGCGTCCAAAGCATCGATGCAAGCATCTGGAGACGGTTCCGTGCTGGCGACTACGTGCTCAAGGAAAGCATGCGAGCGAAACGCGCCGGGCAACTGCCTAGAGTCGATGGATTCTTCGAAAGTTGTCCAGCCCACGAGCCCTTGCTGTGCAGCTTGACGACAAACTTGCAACATATCCACTGACATGTTCTCGCCTGAAACTTGATGAATCGATGCGATGAGCATATTAGCCGCAAATAGTCGATCTTCTCTGCTTGACGCTTCGTTGAGCAGCGATTCAGCGAAGTCTCGCGCCCGGCCGTAGTCGCCGAGCCCATAGTGAATAGACAATACCGCGCTTGCGACCCTCGTGCGACAATCAGATGTCGGAATGCCTGCCAGTGCATCTGTGAGTGCAGATCGCCACGTCGTCAGAAACTGAGTTCGCGCTGCTGGCTCCTGCGGAGCATTGCGAGATGCCACGGCATATCTTGAAAGCACTTCGCAGTCAGGTTCGGTAGCAACCACGACAACACTTGAGATGACAGCAAGGAGACTGAGCAGCATAATGGTTTCTCCAGCACTTTGATCGATCATGGGCACAGGGGACCACAGTACGGATAGGTTCTATCACAAGATGTGTTTGGAATCGGGCAAGTCACGAGGTCTGCTCTGATCATACTTGAATCTGTTCCACAATTCAGCGACCATATAAATCCGGAAATAGGGCAATCAGCTGGCGTTCCAGTACTCGATGACCAGGCACCATCAGCCACCCACTCATGCTCAATTCTGCAACTTTGTCCGCGAATAATTGACAACAGAGCGGTTGTTTTTTGAATAATACATGGACTAGCTGACGCATCGCATGTTGAAGTGCATGTTCTTGCTGCGTAACCAACGCAATTTGCGAGCTTGATTCCGACTGCCGCCGCACTATTTCCAGACAGCCTGCTTGACACGTTCAACAAAATAATTGCCTCAGAAAAACTAACCGTTGACTGACCGCATTGGATTGTTGGAACGTTCACACATGTACAATTCTTGCAGCACTTGGGACAATTCGTGCATGTCACAGTGTTGCCTCGCAGCACCGCTGGAGTACCAAATGCCGGATACCAAGGCTGCTTTCCGTCTCGGCGAGAACAGATTACGACTGGTCCAGGAATGCAATCAGGGTCTACGTCAACGGAAGTATTGGTGCATATGCATTTCGAAAGCGGCACAATTGCCCATGGCTCCCACACAATTTGTGCTCGGACTGTCGGTGTCAAAATCAATGTGACAACAAGACAAACTATAGTTCGAGTGATTGTTCTGATTATCGGCATCAGTACAGTATACATTCACGGGGGGAGGGGGCGTGCAAGAGCATTCTTCAAGTTTTTTCGTCTTTGTCTGCCGGCTTGCCTGCTATTCTTGCTGGTATATCTGAGAATACTCGTGTTTTGTTTGGAGTCCTGCCAAGATGCCATTCTCGCTCGCAAGTTGGAACCCCACTGTCGTGGGTATCCTCATGGTCGCGTTTATCGTCGTCTGCGTCTTTATGGTGCTGACGATCCTCATCCAAAAGCCCCAGGGTGGCGGTCTCTCCGCCGCGTTTGGCGGCGGTGCGGCCAGTTCCGGTCAGACCGCCTTCGGCACCAAAACCGGCGATGCCCTGACGGTCTTCACCGTGTTGGTCTTCGTGACCTTTCTGGTCACGGCGGTGCTGCTGAACCTGGGCATGAAGCCGCCCGGCAAGGTGTCCGAGTCCCCCGCGGCAACCACCGCTCCGGCGAGCGAGGGAGCGGCAACATCGCCTGCTCAAGCAATCGAAACCGCGCCCGCGCCGGCGGCCGCTCCCGAAGGGACCCCGGCAACCACTCCAAGTACCACTCCAGCAACCAGCCCGGCCCCGAGCGATCCCGCTCCGATCGAACCCGCTCCGGGCACCAACCCGAAGTGATCGCGCTGGGGCATTGGCTGTTGCCGTCCAATCGCGCGGCAACACTCACCGGGTTCCGCCCGTTGGCCCGCGTGCCTGATTCACAACGACCCAAACAGAAAGATCGCAATGTCCACTGTTCGCAGCATGACCGGATATGGCGAGGCCTCAACGACGCAGGGTGGGGCGCACTACTTCGTTGAGATTCGCTCCCTCAACAACAAGTACTTCAAGTCCACGATCCGCCTGCCGGAAGACCTGCAAGGCCTTGAGGCCGAGCTCGAATCGCGCCTGCGCGAACGCCTCTCGCGCGGGACCATCACGCTCAACGCCCGCGCCAACGACAGCAGCGAGGGGGCCGCGTATGAGATCAATACCAAGGCCCTCACCAAGTACGCCCAGCAGATCAACACGCTGCCCCAGTTTGCCGGCAAGGTCGAGCCTGGCGCCATGCTGAGCGCGCTGCTGCACCTGCCGGGCGTGTTGCAGCCGCCCTCGGGCGAGGAAGAACGCTTCGAGGCCGCCCGCAAGGTGTTCTCGCCCTTGGTGGAAAAAGCCTGCGACGAACTGCTCAAGATGCGCGGTCGTGAGGGACTGGTGCTGGTCGCGGATCTTCGCTCCAACCTCGGGGCCATTGGCGAGCGGCTCGCGCTCATCAAGGAGAAAGCACCGGGCGTCGTCGCCGATTATGAGTTGCGCCTCAAGAGCCGCATCGAAGCCATGCTCCGCGAGATGGAGCATCACGTCGAGCCGGGCGACCTCATCCGCGAGATCGCCGCATATGCCGAACGCACGGACATCGCCGAGGAAATCAAGCGACTGTCGGCCCATCTCGACCAGTTCGAAGACCTGTTGAAGGCTCCGGGCGGGAAGCCCGTGGGTCGCACGCTCGACTTCCTGTCGCAGGAAATGCTCCGCGAGGCCAACACCATCGCGAGCAAAAGCCCTGATGCCGCGATCTCCCGCGCCACGGTGGAGATCAAGGGCTGCATCGATCGCATCAAGGAACAGGTCCAGAACATCGAGTAGTGCAACGGGCCGCGTGCGAAAGCCTGTGGTCCTTTTGATGTCCGAACTGCTCTTGACACAACCTGCCGCAACATCTCATGTCGCGCGTTCCCGTGTCCAGGCGATAGCAGCTACATGTACCGTCACTTGTGCTCGATTGTCCCCAGCCCCTCCGTCGCGCGTTCCGCCGCGTCGCTGTCTTTGAGGAGCGCTATCGCTACCTCGTCGTTCTTGAGATAGGCATCGAGCATCGCCAGCGTGCCCACCTTGGTTGCGCGCACGATGATGTCCAGCCCAGCGACATTCCCCTCGCCCAGCAGCGAGGAAAGTCCCTTGCCCTGATAACTGCCATGCGTCGCGCCTTCGAGCCACAACAAGTAGGCCGGTTGGCCACCCTTGGCGACGCCCGGCGCGAACTCAAAGGAATGGCGGCGTGATTCGGGCGTTTCGTTGCTGGCCCGCGATGTGTCCTTACTGCCCGTGATCGTCAACGTCGGCACGGAAACTTTGAGCCACGAGTCTTTCGTGAGCATGCGGCTGGTCGTGCCCTGTCCGGAGATGATGACCCCCACATCAATGCGAGCGTCGCCAACACTTCGAACCGCCATGCGCTGTCGAAATGACTCGCCATCCGCAAGCCCGCGCAGGCCTCTCACACCGACACCGATGGCCATCTGCGTGGTGAGCGCCCCTGCGGAATGTCCCGCCATGCCGATCCGCTCGCTGTCGATTCGCCCACCCTCCTTGGTCCCCAGGCGTTGGTCAAACGCTTCGATGGCGTCGAGTGAATCCAGCAGGAACTTGACATCTGCAAGGCGATCTGCTGGATCGACATTCTTTGTGTAGGCACGCGGATCCGTCATGAAGCCTCGCCCTGCCTTCGGATCGGCGCGCTTCTGCAACTCCAACGAATCGCTGTGTGTGGGATGCACCACGACATAGCCATGGCTCGCCCAGAACTCGCTCAGTTCGGCGAAGGCGGTGCGACTGCCGCCCATGCCGTGCGAGAAAATGATCAATGGGAATCTGCTTGCCATCGCGTCCGGCCCGCTCACCACGGGAAAACGGAGCGTGGCTTCGAGGTCCTTCTTTCTGGTGGCGTCATGCAGCGTGATGCGTTCGAGCGTCGCGACTTCAAATGGTCCTTTGGGTGCCTGCCAACGTTCTGCTCTCTGGCCCGGCTGTGGTACAGCTGCGGGCGTGATCGCTTGCGGCTTGCCTTCGACAGGCCGCACGAGCAACAGCGCAGCCCCGAAGAGCATTGAACGAACAAGTACCCGCCCGCACGATGAGTATGACATGATGACCTCCATTGGGCACAACGCCCGCTTGGCCCGAAGATTGCGAGCGAGCGACACACTCGCACTGCCAGCGACCGGAAACCCACCCACGGGAGCATCTCCTTCGATCTCGTTCGGCTGATGGGTGGGTCGGCTTCTGTCCATACAATCTATCATGTCCGAACCAGGCTTCCAACCCGTGTCCACAAATCCGCAGTTCAACCCCAGCCTCCCCCATCACATGAAGCCACGCGTCCGCCCCGTGCGGGTCTTTCCGACCCAGTATGACGGGGCCCAACTCATGGGCATTGCCGATGCGCGCCAGATCAGCGAAAAGGTCGTGCTGACCAGTCCCGCCGCCCAACTGATCCTGCCTCTGATGGACGGGACCAAGGACGTGGAAATGATCGTCAAGGAAGTCGGCCGCGGCTTGTCTCGTCTGATCCTCGATCAGTTGGTGGCCCAACTCGACGATGCGGGGCTTCTGCACGGCCCAACCTTCGAGGCGATGCAATCCCGCATGCACGCGGACTTTGACGCCAGCGCCACACTACCACCCGCGAGCACCGCCGCCTTTGCCGATGCGCTGGGCGCACAAGCCGCGGGCAGCGAAGAAGCATGGAAGGCCAAGAGCGAGGATGAGCAGCGAGCATTGGGCGCAAGCCGCATGCGCGAAATGTTCGACGAGTGGATCGGCACGGCCCTGAAGGACGCGCAAAGCCCCAGCATGGACGCTCTGCCCCGCGCCATCGTTGTGCCACACCTTGATTATCCGCGTGGCTGGATCAACTACGCCAGCGCGTGGGGACGCCTGCGCGTGGTGGATCGCCCCGAACGCGTGATCGTGCTCGGTACCAATCACTTTGGCGAAGCAACCGGCATCTGCGGGTGCGACAAGGGCTACGAAACACCCTTGGGCGTCTGCGAAGTCGACGACCAGTTGCTCGCCAGTCTCCGCCAGCGCCTGGGCAGCGACAACGCCACCAGGCTCTTCTCGCATCGCTTTGACCACGAGCGCGAACACTCCATCGAACTGCAGATTCCCTGGATCCAGCACATCCTGGGCAAGGACGACGCGGGCAAGTTCCCAAAGATCTTTGGCGCACTCGTCCACGACCCCACCGTCAACAATGGCGAGAGTTATGACGGTGGCGGCCTCGCGCTCCAGCCCTTCCTCGACGCGTTGCGGGAGACGATCAAGACGCTGCCTGGCAAGACACTGGTTGTCTCGAGCGCGGACCTTTCGCACGTTGGTCCGCAGTTTGGCGATCAAGTCGCCCTCGCCGGCAACGACGAGCAATCCGCCCAGGCCCGCAACAACGTCTTCCGCCACGATCAGGACATGCTCAAAATGCTCATAGAGCGCAAGCCCGACGAGTTGGTCGCCGCCATGAGTTGGCAGAGCAACCCGACGCGCTGGTGCTCGATTGGCAACTTGATCGCAACGATGAAGTTAGTCAATCCGGAGAAGGTCGAGGTCTTCAACTTCGCGGGCGCGATGGATGAGCAAGGCTCGGCGTTAGTGACCAGCGTCAGCATGGCCATGGCATGATCAACGCGAACATCCGATAGCGCCGGTCACGTACTTGCGCGGATCACCAGCAGACTTGCCCCAGCAAGCGCGATCCACAAGAGCATCGCATGTAGCATCGCGCGCGGCCCCGCCCGGCGCAGCGCCTCGCGCGATACCCCCGCCCCAATCAGGAACAGCGCCAGTTGGAATGCGCAGCCCGAGATGGCCTTGATGGTTGGGCCCGCCTCACTGATTCCAGGCACCAGCGTGCGCAACACGCACGCGGCAACAAACCAAACGATGAACCAGGGCATGATGCTCGCAAAGCGCGACCACTCCCCCGACATCCCGGTCGCACCGGATACCTCCGGCGCAGCGGACGTGTCCGTCGCCGGCGATGCCTCGCCTCTTCGTCTCCCCCACCACCACGCCGCGATGAGTGCAATCGGCGCAATCCAGATCACCCTTGTGAGTTTGACCACGTTGGCAGTATCCAGCGCCACACTCGCGCCCGCCTCGATGCCAGCAACTTGATAATCCTTTGCAACCGCGTTGACGCTCGCCATGTCGTGGATTGCCACGCCCGCCCATGTGCCAAACTGGTGCGCATCCAGCCCAGCCCAACGCCCGATCACTGGAAGTATGAATACACCCACGGCATTGAGCACGAAGACAACTGCCGTGGCAATCGCCACGTCGCTGGTCCTTGCCCGGATCGACGAACCGACCGCTGCGATCGCAGAGCCGCCGCAGATTGCCGTGCCCGAACTGATGAGCGCCCCCAGGTCGCGTTCGACCTTGAGCACCTTCGCGAGCAGCCACCCCAGCACCAGCGCGCCGACAATCGTGCCTGCGGCCAGCAGAAATCCATCCGCCGCGGCTCCCAGCAGTTGATGGATATCAATCCGCAGCCCCAGCGCCACGATGGCGCATTGAATCAGCCATCGCGAGACCGCCTTTGATTGCTTGGGCCACACCGACAGACCCAGCAGGCCGATTAATATGCCCAGCGCTAGGGTCCACGCGGCGAGCGAAGACACGGGCCAAGGCACCGCGCACGCCAGCGCAAGCACAACAAACAGTGTCGCATGCGGGGTAGATGGGCCGCCCTTCGTGGTCTGGTGCGGCGTTGTGATTGGTGGAGCGTCTGCCAAGAGGGGAGCGTAGAGCGCGTACTTTCTCGCATGCGCTTCCCCGATCCTTCGCCCTATTCCCACCACTGGGCCCACGACCCCAGCATCGTGTTCCTCAATCACGGCTCCTTTGGCGGCACGCCCCGCATTGTGATGGAAGCGCAGCGAACCTGGCGCGACCGCATGGAGCGCGAACTGGTCAAGTGGTTTGTCGAGGAGCATTGGCAGGCAATTGACCAGGCCCGCCGCGCACTTGGAATGTTCCTGAACTGTCCCTGGGACAGCATCGCGCCGATTCCCAACGCAACGCAAGCAGTGGCGACTGTCTTTGCAAACACGAAACTATCGCCAGGCGATGAGGTGCTCGTCACTAGCCACGAGTATCCCGCGTGCCAGAACAACGCCCGATGGTGGGCCGGAAAGCAAGGCGCAACTGTCGTAGTTGCGGACATTCCCTTCCCGATTCGCGTGGCCCAGGACGCCATCGACGCGATCATGGCCAGGGTCTCGCCCCGCACCAAACTCGTGATGCTCAGCCACATCACCAGCAGCAGTGGCCTCGTGCTGCCCGTCGAGACAATCGTCCCCGAACTCGAACGCAGAGGCATCCGCACCTTGATTGATGGTGCCCATGCACCTGGCATGGTTCGCGTGAATCTCGGCACACTCGGCGCGAGTTACTACACCGCCAACTGCCATAAGTGGCTCTGCTCGCCCAAGGGCAGCGCGTTCCTGTATGTGCGTCCTGACTTGCAGCCCGGTTTTCGCCCGCTCGCCCTCAGCAACGACGCGGAGAAACCCAAGCACGGACGCGCCCAGTTCCTGACCGAGTTTGAATACGTCGGCACCAACGACATGACGGCCTTCTACTCGATTCCCGATGCGATCCGCGTCATGGGCGCGATGGTGGCAGGCGCACCGGAAACTGGCGACGCTTCGGATGGCACGTCAACCAGCTGGCGGGCGCTGATGCGTCACAACCGCGACCTGTGCCTACGCGGACGCGACGTGATCTGCAAGCGTCTGAACATCGCACCGCCCGCACCCGACGAGATGATCGCCAGTATCTGCACCATGATTCTGCCACCCCATCCACCCACGCTGCGCGACAAACTCTCGCAACGTCCAACCAAGTACCACGACGCGCTCTGGGACACCCTGCTGGAGAAGTGGCGTATCCAGGTGCCCATCTGGACCGTCGCGGCGACCGGCCACCGCACCTGTCGGATAGCGACCCAGGTGTACAACACGCTGGAGCAGTATGAGTATCTTGCGGAGGCTTTGGCAAGCGAATTAGAGGCCGAAAAGATGCTTTGATCTAGGCATGGATGCCCCAACGCAAACACTTCTATTGGGGATTCTCAAGACGCACGTCCGAAAGCGCGCTGTCATTGCCACCAATCTCCTTGACCCATCGGATACGCTTGAGTCGATGACATTTGGCCGTTGCCTTTGCTGACTTCATGTCCGGTCTTCAGGAGTTGATATGCCCCTCCTCGCCCACCACAGCCGCACTGCGACGGAGTTTCCCAAACTCGCCGAACTCATCACATACCTCGATAGCCTCACGCAACGGGCCGATCTCGCCGCACTCCAACTCATCCTCGGACGCCTGCATATCTCGCGCGGGGACATCCTCCCCGCTTGCGTCTTTGGTCAGAAGGGCTACCGCCGCAACACGATATGTCGAAGCGACTGGTATGAACTGCTCGCCAACTGCTGGCACAGTGGGCACTGCACGCCCATCCACGACCATCGTGGCGTCAGTTGTGCCTTCAAGGTCATCGAAGGAATCGGCACCGAAATCCGCTTCAAGCAAACCGACAGTGGCCTGATCTGTCCAGTGGGCACCACCACCATGCAGCCAGACTACATCTGTGCCGCCGACGAGCCAGACATCCACGAAGTCGCCAACATGCAGGGCCCCGCCGAAGATCTCATCACCCTGCACATCTACTCGCCCCCGATCTCCAAGATGCACACCTATGAGTACGGCCAACCCAGCATCGCCGAATGCGGCGAGTGCTATGACAAGTGCTGAACAACCCGATCGAGTTTGCTGACCCGCCTTTCCAGGCGGGAGTCTGACGCGAACACCACCCGTCCGAGAACATCCCACACACATCTTCCGACAGATACTCATCCGATTCGTGTCGGAGTCGCGACACGAACCTCGCTTGCATCTTGAGGCGAATGTGGGGGCATCGCGTCTCTGGAGATTGTGCCATGCTTCGCTACGGTGCGGTTCGTTCGATTCGTCTGCTTTTGCTCGCCTGCGGAACATGGGCCGGCTCTTGCGTCTTTGCCCAGGCTGTCGATCCAAGTTTCACCTATCAAGGCGAACTGCGATCCGGATCAAACCCAGCGACCGCGCCCGTCGATCTGCGGTTCCGCCTCTTCAGTGCCGCATCCGCTGGCACACAACTGGGGACCGACCTCATCACAACCAATATCACGCCCGTTCAAGGACGGTTCAACGTCAATCTCAACTTCGGCAACGTCTTCAGCGCGGGCCAGCAGCGCTGGCTCGAGATTGCCGTACGCAACGCAGGCGGCGGGGCCTACACCACGCTCACGCCACGCCAGCAACTGACCGCAACACCATTTTCCGCCTACGCACTTTCCGGCAACCAAGGTCCACAAGGCGCAATCGGCCCGCAAGGCGCAGTTGGGGCCACCGGTGCCACCGGCTCACAGGGCCTTCAAGGGTTGCCTGGTTCAACCGGGGCCACCGGAGCCACGGGCCCTCAGGGAGCCGCCGGCCCTCAAGGCAGCACAGGCAGCCCGGGTACCACCTTTAGCGCAGGAACAGGTTTGCAACTTGGTGGTGGTGTCCTTAGCGTCAACAACAACGTCGCGCGGCGCGACATCGGCAACACGTTCTCCAACGTCAACAACTTCACGGGCAATGTCGGCATCGGTAACGCATCGCCCGCCTTCCCGCTCGACATCGCGGCAGCGCAGGCCGTTGCGAAACTGACTACGAGCACCAGCCAGAACGGCTCCGTCCTCTCGTTGGCCAATGGGGCCCCGATTCTGGCAACGCAAGGCGGTACGCTCGGCGCGATCAACTTCGATTCGGGCATTGGGACGGATGGCCAGATTGCCTATCAGTGGGACGCAAACTCATCCGCCGCAGACGAACTGCGCTTTCGCGTCGGGGGCCTGCCCTGGGCCGTGCTCACAGGAAACGGCAGCCTTGGCGTAGGCGTCGTCGCGCCCGCCGCGCGCTTGCACGTTCGCAACGGGCTGTCACTCGTGACGCCAAACGCTAATTCCACCATGGTGATGGAGAACGCTATCGGCGGCTACTTCAGCCTGATCACTCAGAACACAAGCGAGAATGGTCTGCTGTTTGGCAAGCCCGCCGCGGGCGGGGAGGACGCTGCAATCATCTACAATAACCCAGATGCCCCGAGCGGCCTGCAGTTCCGCACGGGCGGCAACGTCACGCGGATGAGCATCCTCAACAACGGTGTCGTTTCAATTCCAGGGGTGCTCATCACAGGCACGCAAGTTGTCGACGACGTGCAGTACACGACGCCCAAGATCACGTTTGCGACAATCGTGCCCGCGGACTTTGAGATCGTCACCAACTTCAGCTCGGTCAAGAGCCTTGCCTTTGGCGAATACGCCACGATTCCCAGCGGCTTTGTCAGCGATCAACTCACCGCGGGCGTCCACCTGCCCAATGGGGCGAGGATCACGCAGGTCATCGCGTGGATGTACGACAATTCCAGCACCAAGAACCTGACCGCCCAGTTCGTGCAGGTGGACCAGTTCACCCGCTCCCCTGCGCTGCGCGGCTCTGGCACCAGCGCGACGTCATCGGCGCTGAACCTGTCGATTGATTGCACACCAGTGCCCAACCTCACCATCAACAACGAAAATAGTTTCTACCGCATCGTCATCTCCACCGCCAGCAATCAACCATGGGACGCCAGCCTGGGCATCGCCGGCATCAAAATCGAATACGAGATGATCGCGCCGATTCCGTGATTCCCCCGGCATTGCACTAGGATCGCGGTAGAAGCGATTCGCGTCTTCGCCCTCTACGCGACAGACGCATAAACTCCGCTCCAATGTCTTTCCACCCCTCCGGCCTCACAACCAACTCCCCGTCCGGCAAGGTCAATCCCAAGCTCGAAGCCATGGGCCTTGGTCCCGTGCTGACCCAGCGCATTCCCTGCTGGCCCTACGCCGATCCCAAGGGCCGCCACATCGTCTCCATCGACGAATACCTCAAGACTGGCGGCTATGAAGGCCTGCGTAAGGCCCTCACCATGAAGCCCGACGCAGTGACCGAAGAGGTCAAGAAGTCGGTCCTTCGCGGACGCGGCGGTGCCGGCTTTCCTACTGGCCTGAAGTGGACCTTCCTGCCCAAACTTGCCAGCGATGAGAACGGCAACGAGGCCGACCCGGGCCAGCGATACCTCGCCGTGAATGCCGACGAGAGCGAGCCGGGCACCTTCAAGGACCGCCTGCTGATGGACTTTGACCCGCACCTGATGCTCGAGGGCATCGCCATCGCGTGCTACGCGTGCCGCATCAAGACGGCGTTCGTCTTCATCCGGGGCGAGTACCACCACCAGGCCCACGTTGTCGAGAATGCCATCAAGGAGGCGTACGCCAAAGGCATCTTCGGCACGTCTTCTGTTTCGGGTACCCCCTCGCTCCGCGAGGGGAGCATTCTGGGCGGCTTCAAAGACCACACCGCCAATAGCAAGCCTTTCCACGTTGAGTGCTATCTGCACCGCGGCGCTGGTGCATATATCTGCGGCGAAGAGACCGGCCTGCTCGAAGCCCTCGAAGGCAAGCGCGGCTGGCCCCGCATCAAGCCGCCCTTCCCCGCCGTGAAGGGCCTCTTCGGCAAGCCCACCATTATCAACAACGTCGAGACGCTCGCCCATCTTCCCAGCATCATCAGCAACAGCGCCGAGTGGTTCGCCAAGCAAGGCGTCGCGAGCACTTTCCAAGGCGCACCGGGCAGCTTTGGCACAAAACTCATGGGCGTGTCGGGCCACGTCAATCGCCCGGGCTGCTACGAATGCGAACTGGGCATCCCCCTGCGCGTCCTGGTCGAAGAACTCTGCGGAGGCATCCGCAACGGCAAAAAGTTCAAGGGTGCAATCGCCGGCGGCGTCAGTATGGGCATCCTCGGACCCGATCAATACGACGCCGAGATGGACTTTGACATCGGCCGCAAGTACAACGTGCTGGGCCTGGGCACGGCTGGCCCGACCATCTTTGACGAAGACACCAACATGGTCGCGGTGGCCCGCAACATCGCTCGCTTCTTCAAGCACGAAAGTTGCGGGCAGTGCACGCCATGCCGCGAAGGCTCGGGCTGGCTCTATCAACTCATGGGCCGCATCGAAGAAGGCAACGCCAAGACCAAGGACCTGGACCTCGCCCTTGAAATCGCCACCAGCATGGGCAGCATGCCCGGCACAACGATCTGCGGCCTCGCCGACGGTAACAACTGGGCGATTCGCACGATCATGAACAAGTACTGGAACGAGTTCGAGAAGCGCGTCAAGCCGACGTTCGTCGCGGTGAAGATCAGTGTCGGCGCAAGCGCGCGATAGGCACACTCTCCGAATTAACTATCCCGTTGCCGCCTCATAACCCCGTGAACCCAGCCAACCCGCACCACATGTGCGGGTTTTTCATGCTTCCCCACCACCCCTGATACTGCACTTTGCTTGATCCGCGCCCCTCATCGTGCATGTTGCGGTGGGCATCCGCCCCGGACCAGTCTTGGCTGGCCTGAGGTTTGAACATCGCAAGATCAGGAGAAGAGAAATGAAGACCCGTGTACTCGCCGTGATGGCTTTGGCCATCGCCTGTGGTGGCTCCGCGCTCGCTACGCCCATCGTCACCCTCCAGACCAACCAACTCCTCAGCCAGCAGGGCTGGACCTATCAGACCGCTGGCCTGCATGCGGGCACGGCGGAGATCAACGCTTTCACACCAAGCGCAACCGCGCTGGGCATGAACACCATGGGTGCAGGCCTGAACATGACCAGTTCCTACCTCGGTGCTCGCAACTTCTTCGACGAATCGCTCATCAACACCACCAGCACCGTCAGCATCAGCATGCGGGCCCGCGTCCTCTCCAGCGAAGTCTCGCTCTATCACTATGGCTTTGGCGTCAGCGTCCAGGGCGGCAATCGCTGGATGGGTTTTGGTCTCTCCACAACCAACATCACCTACACCAACCTCGTCACCCAGACCGCAACCTTCAACCCCACGCTCTGGCACGACTACACCATGGTCGGCAACTGGTCCGCCGGCACCTTCCAGATGTTTGTTGACAATCAACTCTTCAGCTCGGGCACCCTGAGCTCGCAGCACATGGGCTCAAACGTCTTCTTGGGCGACAGCACCGGCACCGCCAATGCCAGCGTCCAGGTCAGTGACCTCAGCGTGAATGTGCCCAGCCCCGCTGGCGCGGGCGTGTTCGCGGGCGCCGGGTTGCTGGCGATGCGTCGGCGGCGCTAACTACTAGGGCCCCTCGTTGGGCTTTTCTTCGGCTTTCTCGTTGGGCTTCTCTTGCTCGCGAATTCTGCGGAGTTCGTTGCGTGTCTGCTGCAGTTGCACAAGATAGTGGCGGTTCTGAACTTCAAGAGTCGCCCGCTGGTCTTCCTGCAGTTTCGCGTTCCGCAGACGCAGGTTGTTCTCGCGAACCTGCGATTCGAGCCTTCGGACCTGCTGCTGCAACGATTCGGCCGGGCCAACCTGTCCCTTTTGAGGCACCCTCTGCTCGCCGGGTTCAAAGTCTGCGCGAGCGTCTTCGGTCATGATCCGACCAGTGCCACTGCGCACAAAGTTGAGGAGCCGGAAGGGTGTCGAGTCCGGAAGTGGATTCGCCTCCATGCGTTCTCGCGCCTGACGCGCGGCGGCAACTTTCTCGCGCCGCTCCTCGCCATTGACCCGACGATATCGCGCAGGATCAAACGCCGCCTCTGGCGGCCCAGGCGTCTGCGAGCCAACCGCCCTCGCGAGGCGATACTGCCAAGAGCGCTCCAACTGGGATGGGGCCAGCCCTTGCGTGTTCCTCGCGTCCAAATCCGAGAACGAGCCCAGGCGGACCGTGGTCTCAACAACCTGCCCATTGCGAACAATCTCGATTGGCACCTCTTCGCCCGGCTCAAAACTGACAATAACCGGACGTGCCTCGACTTGATCACGAATAGGCTGTCCGCCCATGCTGCGCAGGATGTCGCCTGGCAGAAAAACCCTGCCCGCATCAAAGCCGGGAATGGTGCGCTCGATCGTGACACCGCCACCCGCCGGGGGCAGGGCCTGGATGCCGCGACCAAAGTTGAACTGGCTGAACTGCACACCCAGCGCCGCTCTAGGCTGTTTCTGGAATCTCGCAAACCCCGCCCGCTCCAACCGTTCGCGCTGTTCGAGGGAAAGTCCTTGATCTCCCAGTGCGCTCTCTAGTTCGCGCAATGTTGATGCTGACAACTCTTCCTCCGCGGCTTCGCGAGCCGCGAAGTCGTCGGAACCAAGCCGCGCGACGAGTTCCTGCATTGCTGGTGTGATGGCAATCGCAACGGCGCTGGGCTGTGCCTGCATGCCCCATGAAACACTACTAGTCACACTGGTGACGCTCGCAACGCCCACCAAGAGTGAAACCAGCAAGCAACCAACACGAACACCTCCTATTGGAAGCGTCCGCGTGACCCCGCCCAAGTTCAAAAATCGCGTTGCCATAACCCGTTACTGAGCCCATTATCGGTGGACTGCCATCGATAGCCAAGGGTAGACCGGGTGGAGACGCGCGGAAAATCCGACGCTATCCGAGCCAGGCCATCATTCCTTTGATCGCTCGGCCCGCTTGCGCTCGTTCTCGTTCAGCAACTTCTTGCGCAGCCGCACCGTCTTGGGCGTGACTTCCACGAGTTCGTCGTCATCGATGTATTCCAGTGCGGCCTCAAGGCTCAACTTCCGCGCAGCCTTCAGCACCACCGTCGCTTCCTTGCTCGCTGCCCGCATGTTGTCCAGGTGCTTCAGGCGCGTGCAGTTGATGGTCAGGTCATTGTCCCGATTGTGCTCGCCCGCGATCAGCCCGCTATACACCTTGTCGCCCGGCTCCACAAACATCACGCCGCGATCTGCAAGTTCCTTGAGCGCGTATGTCGTGACTGGCCCGGTCTCGAGGCTGATGAGCACGCCCATCTTACGACGGGGCAACTCTGCGCCCACAGGCATGAAGCGAGCGAAACTATGGTGCATGATCCCTTCGCCCTGCGTCGCTGTCAGCACGCGCCCACGCATGCCGATCAACGCTCGCGAGGGAATCTCAAAGACCAGGTGGCTCACGGTCTCGCCGCGGCTTTCCATCTTCTTGAGTTCGCCCTTGCGGCTGCCCACCAGTTCCATTATGCTACCCACCGCGCTGTTGGGCACATCGATGACTAGTTCTTCGACCGGCTCATGCTCCACGCCGCCGATCTCCCGGATGATCACCTCCGGCTTGCCCACAGAAAGTTCAAAGCCCTCGCGCCGCATGTTCTCGATCAGGATGCCCAGGCTCAGCACGCCGCGACCCGAGACCATGAACTCATCCGCCGTGCGCCCGTTCTCGACCCGCATCGATGGATTGCGCTGCAACTCCTTGAAGAGCCGCTCGCGAATCTGCCGGCTGGTGACAAACTCGCCTTCCTGCCCGGCAAAGGGCGAGTCATTGATGCGGAACAGCATCGTCATCGTTGGGTCTTCAACCTTGATGGGCGGCAACTGGCTGGGATTCTCCGGATCGGCGATCGTGTCGCCAATGTCCACCGACTCCAGCCCCACCAGCGCGCACAAGTCGCCCGCCTCAACGCTTTCAACCTCGGCCCGCTTGAGGCCCACAAACTGCAGCAACTGCTGCACGCGCGTCATCACCTTCGTCCCGTCATGCTTGACGACCGCGACCTGCTGTCCCGACTTGATCCGACCGCAGAAAATCCGACCAATGCCAATTCGCCCCACGTAGTCGTTGTAATCGATGTTCGTCACCAGCACCTGCAGCGGCTTGCTCGTGTCGGCCTGGGGCGGCGGCACATGCTTCACGATCGCCTCGAACGCATCGCGCAGATTGCTGGGCTTGGGATCAGTTGGCACGGGCCACTGCGTCGTACACCAGCCATCGCGACCAACGGCATACAGCACCGGGAAGTCCATCGCCAACTCGTCCTGCCCAAGGTCCACCAAGAGGTCAAAGACCTCGTTCATCACGCCTTCAACGCGCTGATCCTGGCGATCAACCTTGTTGACAATCACCACCGGCCTCAGGCCCAGTTCCAGCGCTTTGCCCAGGACGAACTTGGTCTGGGGCATCACGCCCTCGCTGCTGTCCACCAAAAGCATCACCCCGTCGGCCATGCGTAGTACGCGCTCCACTTCGCCGCCGAAGTCTGCGTGGCCTGGCGTATCCAGAATGTTGATGCGATAGTCCTTGCCATCCGCCGCGTGATAGGTGACGGCGCAGTTCTTCGCAAGGATCGTGATCCCGCGCTCTCGCTCCAGCGGATTGCTGTCCATGATCAGGCTGTGCTGTCCGCCCTCGAGCTTCTCAAGTTCGCCCGCGCGAAAGTTCCCGCTCTGCTTGAGCAGATTGTCAACCAGCGTGGTCTTGCCATGGTCAACGTGCGCGATGATCGCAACGTTGCGAATGCTCTCGTTGCGAGGCACACTACCGCCAGACTCACTACCAGGGCCGCTCCCAGTGCTGTTCATGGTGCCTTCGCTCTCCGCCATCGCCGCGCTCGACATGAATCGCTCCAAACTGCCCACCGCCACAAAAAACTTCCGGCCAATTCCGCACGCACCGATCACACCCCGACCAGATCAGACTTGCGTCGGGCAGAGACCGTACAATTGTCAAACAAACTACGCCCCCCACCCCTCACTCGTGTCTATCTTGCTCCTGCAGCACATGATAGGCGCATCCCATGGAAAACGCCCCCATGGAGAACTCACCAATAGAAAACGCCCCTTTGCTTGGGCCGATCAACCCGAGTCACAAAGGGGCGTTCTGGAGGAGATGTTTTTTGCGCGCTGTTGTTTCTTTCCGTTCTGGCTGCTTGAGCCCAGCTCATCGTGCCTGAGGCAACTTCGCTGGTTCCTTTTTGAATGTCGGACTCAGGAGATCATCCTCTTCCAGCATGTGGAACCAGAGTGTGTCGCCAGAGTGCACGGGCTGCGCCGCACGCTGATGGTCAATGTCCCATGCTTGTTTCCATGTGGGCTTGAACTCGCTCTGAAACATTATCCTGTCAAGCACCGAGCGTGGCAGTTCGGCACGCCGTGCCTGCAACCACCCGGGCGGCCCATCCACCACAGCGCGGAGGCCGATGCCCTGCCACTGCGAGTATCGCGATGTATCGCCTATCTCAAGCGGCGCCACCAGCGAGTTGGACGGTCCCAGCGGCACCGCCAACTGCGGCAGCAACTGCTGCTTGGATTGGGTCGCCAAGTCACTCGTGGCAGCAAGTTCTGATGCGAGATTGGCCCTCAAGCCTGCGGTCCCCCGATCTCCGTAGTGCTTGACCATCATCAGTCCCAGCGTCACCAACCCGCCCAGAACAAACGACGCGAGCACTGGCGACATCTGATACCAACGCCGCCGTCGCCCCCGCGCCAGTCGCATGTGTGGTCCCGGATGTGATGCCGGATGTGATCCCGGATGTGATTCCCCCAGTTGAGTCGCAGGCAGGCCCCAGGGCCTGCCTGTTGACATCGAAGACTCCGCCGAGGCTTCGTGTACTAACGCGTCCCGGATCGAGGGCTCGCGTGCGATCCCGGACTGCGCTGGCGCCTCCGGAGCATTGGGCATCCCTACTGGCGGTGCCAGCAGGGACGCATAGTGATCCATCGCCTGAGCCGCTCCCGCTTCATCCCGAGCGGGCGCTTTTGCCGCAGTTGCGGCTTCAGGCATGGTGAACTTGTTGATCGTGTTGAACGTGGCGACCTTGGTCAAGTTGATTCGTCCCAGCACGCCCGCCAAAACTCGGGCGGAAACCTCGGCGGTCGCCTGCGAGGCGGGCTCGCGAAGCTGCGTCAGGCCGGAACTGAGGAGGGATGCGCTACGGCGGCGCTGTTCGTCCATCGCTGCGATCCGGGCCCAGGCTTCATGCGATGCCGAGAGGTCGCCACGGGCTTCGGCATCGAGAGCGCTGTTGAGCAACACATCGAGTTCACCCTCGCTGGCCCGTGCCGACGACGACTGGGGCAGCGCGCCCAACTGCCTGTCCTTCAATTCATCTCTTGGCAATTCATTTTGTGATTCAATTCGATTGCTCTCATTTTTACGGTTGCGTTGATCATGTGTCACGACGCATCCTCCCTGCTGCCGCGATGGCGACGAGCGACAGACGCTCTTCCCTCGCTGGCGGTCCTATTTCCAGCTTGCGCCGCGCCCGACGGTCGCGACTCAAGACCCTCACGAACAGAACGTCCGCTCTGTCCAACCTCATCTGCCCAGGCTTTGGACAGCAGCACTCGAAGCTGCGTCCGCGCGCGATACAACTGACTCTTGACCGTTCCCTCGGGCAACCCCGTCAACTCCGCGATCTGCGCGATGCTCCACTCCAATTGATGAAAGAGAACCACCACTTCCTGCTGGCTCTCGCTGAGCGACTGGAGCGCTCGCTCGATCTGCTGCCGCTGCCCGTGCTGTCGCTCGCGCGCCTCTTCGCCTCGTTCTTCGGGCCAGCCCCGCACGCCCCATACCGGCGTGACGGGCGCGACCTCATCCACCACAGCACTGTCCACTCGGGGCCCGCGCCGGTGCTGTGCATTGGACAACAGCCGCCGCCCGATCGTGAACACCCATGTACTAAACCGCCACCGATTATCAAACCGCTCGATATGAAGAATCGCTCGGTACAACGCCTCTTGCGTCATCTCCTCCGCCGTGTGATGCGATCGCGACATCCGCAGCAGATAGGCAAACAGCGGCCCCTGCATGGCGAGCACAAGCTCGGCGGTCGCATGCGGATCCCCGCCCACGACCCCCCGCACCAACTCAAACTCTTGCGCACGGTCCAGCATGGGTTCACCCAGAACACTTGAGACAACAAGCCCTCATAGGTGTACTGGCCAGAATGGCCCGGGTTGCATAGAGCCCAGAAACCGCTCAGATTTTTATTCACGGCTGCTTTCCGTACAAAATCCGACCGCTGTTTAGTACAGCGCTGGGGATTCGGATGATGGTGAATCCCCACAGAACCCGCGCCCGTCGTCATCAAACGCCTTGCTGCGGGTTTGCGAGTCTCCTATTGACCCGTCGAGCCAAACCCGCCCGCCCCGCGCTCCGTCTCATCCAGCGATGCTACCTCCACGATCTCTGCGTGGGCGACTGGGGCAATCACCAACTGCGCAATTCGCATGGCGTGGGTCACTTCAAAGGCCACTTTGGACAGATTGATAAGCGCCACCCGCAACTCGCCCCGGTAGTCACTGTCGATGGTCCCGGGCGCGTTTGGCAACCCAATACCATGCTTGGTCGACAATCCGGATCGGGCCCGGACTTGTCCCTCAAAGCCATCGGGAATCGACAAGGCCCACCCGGTTGGAACCAGCACGATCTGCCCAGGTTCGATGCGGACGGGCACCCCATCGGGCAGACACGCTGCCAGGTCCAGCCCCGCCGCGCCCGCCGATTGGTACGCGGGTAGGGTCGCTCGTTGCGAGAGGCGATGCAATCGCACCGCCGGTTGCTGACCTTGCTTGCGAAAACCAACATCATGAACCTCGATCAAACCAGCATCCATGGGTGTCAACGGAATCATCCCGAATCATCGCAGCCGGGCCACGAATTCCTCGGCTAGACACAGGTTTCCCACCAGGAAATATGTGAGCCATCTCGCCCAGAACCTATCAAATTACTATCAGATGGCCCGGCTTGTTCGCGCGATCGTTGCTGGCCCGACCCGGAAAGATCCGCGAAGGACGACTGGTTCGAGATCGCGAACGCTGTCGTTGCTGGGCGTGTTGCCTGGCAACTGCGCAACCAATCGGTCGTATTGCTCGATCACGCGACGCGCCTCGGCAACCGCAGACTCCAAACTCGACTGGCCAGTCACCTGCCGAAACACATCAGGACGCCCATCCGCCCGAGCCCAGCCACCTTGTTGCTTGGCCTGCAATTGGGCCGCGAGCGATGCCGCCAGGACTTCCGCCTGCGTTCGCGCGGCTATCAACTGCTGGCGAATCTCATCTGAATGCGAGTCAGTGGGCTGAACAGTAGCCAGAACAGCCGGATGGAGAAGTGAGTTGGTCGAAAGGTGTTGGTTCACGAGGAATGCAATCGGGCGGGGCAAACAGAGAAGAGAATGAGTTGGAACGGCTTGGCGAAGAATCGGCGATTCAACGAGCCAGGCCCGGTCAGTATTCTACGTCAAGCCGCGTTTTGTGTCACGCCCCGGGCGCGTCCGGGACTGTTCGTGTCTTGGGAGGGTGATTTGCTGTATTGGGACTCGACATATTCCGGTAAGTAGCGCCGCAAGGCGGCCCTGACCATGCTTGGTTCGTGGGCACGCTGGAGGCTCGTCAGATCGGCGATCATGGCGGGCACATCTACCGGCGTTTCAATCCGCTGGTGCAGCGCGAGAACGCCCGGGTAGTCTGTCGGCACCAGCGCTTCCGCCGAGTAGACCAGTTCCTCGTGCAGTTTTTCTCCCGGACGCACGCCCGTGACCACGACATCGACCACCGGCTGGTCGGTCTGGGGCATCAACGGCGATTCGTGGCTTGTTGGCCTGATGGACACGCCTTCCGCAGTGACCATTCGGGGTTGATACCCATGCAGACTGGCAAATCGCAACGCCAAGTCGAGGATGCGGACCGGATCGCCCATGTCCAAGACGTAGATTGTCGGAAGGGCGGGCACCTCCTGGGTTGCAGCGTTCGCGACCACCCCCACACTCGCGCCGACGCTTCCCCCTGCACCCAACATAAACCCGACCGGCCCCTGCTGACTGATCGATCCGGCCTGGATGACCAAACTCGCCGCTTCCGGGATTGTCATGAAGAATCGAGTCATCTGCGGATCAGTGACGGTCAGTGGTCCACCCTCACCCAGTTGCTGGCCCCAAATCGGCAGCACGCTGCACGCGCTGCCAAGGACGTTGCCAAACCTGACGATCGAGCATTGGGTGTTATGGGGGCTGGTATACGCAGCGAGCGATTCGATGGTCTTGGGAGGATGCCTGACTCCCGCACTGCCCGGCTGCTGGCGCTGACTGCCCAACCACTGCACGTATACCTCGGCAATCCGCTTGGTCGCGCCCATAGTGCTGGAAGGGTTCACGGCCTTGTCGGTCGAGATCATAACGAACCGTTCTGCGCCGACGGCAACGCTCGCGTCCGCGATCGACTTGGTGCCCAGCACATTGTTGGTGATAGCGAGGGCCGGATGATCCTCCATGAGGGGGACATGCTTGTGGGCCGCGGCGTGAAACACGGCATGGGGCTTGAGTTGGACGACATGGCGAAGCGTCGCATCAGCATCCGCAACATCGTTGAGCAGGGCTTTGCGGGGCAGATCAGGAAAGCGTCTGGCAATCTGGCGATCAATCTCGAACAGGGCGTTTTCGCTCCGCTCCATCATGATCAACATCGACGGCTTGAAGGTTGCGACAATTCGACAGATTTCGCTGCCAATACTGCCGCCCGCGCCGGTGATGAGCACTCGCTTGGCCTCAAGGGCGGTACGGACGAGGCGGCGGTCGATGCCATAGGGCGTGCGGCCGATGAGTTCGGCCATGTTGAGTTGAGGCTGGACCATCGCTGGCGCGCTGGCGCTGCTCATGGCGGGGCGGGCGAGCAAGTCGGGCAGCGTGGGCACGAATCGTTCGGGAATGCCAAGGCCACGCAGACACTCGCGCACCCGCAGAGACAAGGCCCGCTCGCTCGCGGGAAGACTGACTACCCCGATGCTGAAGGTATGAAATGCGTGCATGTCCGCGAGTTGTTCGAGATGCCCAAGCACGGGCAGGCCAGCAATGTCTGGCGCCAATTCCTGCCTAGCTTCGTCACCAACCACCACGCAGCCGACGTGCGCGGGTAAAAGGTTGGTCACGGCCAACTGCCCCGCGAGCGCGGCCAAACTCTCGATCGTGCCAATCAAAACCGGATGTCGCCACAACGTCGCGTCGGCGAGTGGTCCGGCAAACCCAATCACGACGGGTGTAGCGTGTGTCACTGATGTCGAATATCGGCAAGACGACACGACGACGATGAGGCACAGCACAATCGTCCGCGTTCGCCACACCTGGTCCACTATCCTCATGGCATGATCACGCGACTAACAGGGATGTTGGAGTCGATCGAACAGGGACGTGCTGTCGTCGTTGTCGGAGAGGGACGCGCAGGCTTTGCGTACGAGGTGCTGGTTCCCGCGTTCCTCAGCGTCGAACTTGCGCCTCGAACCGGGCAGATGATCACGCTGCACACTTTGCAGTATCTTGAGGGCCAGGGTCAGGGCACGAGTTTCATCCCGCGACTGGTCGGCTTCGCAAGCGTGGCTGATCGCGCGTTCTTTGATGTGCTCACTAGCGTGAGCGGCATCGGCAATCGCAAGGCCCTTCGATCCATGACGCAAAGGCCCGCGACGATCGCCCGGGCGATCCACGAAAAAGATGCCAAGTTGCTGGCAACCCTCCCCGAGATCGGCAAGCGCATGGCCGAGCGCGTCATTGCGGAACTAGACGGAAAAGTTGATGCGTTCCTGGTGGTGGGCGAGGGCGGACCAAACGCGCTGCGCACCGAGATCGGGTCGGCAACACGCACGACCAGCGATCCAATCCACGAGGACGCAATCGCCGCGCTCATGATGCTGGGACAGACCCGCACCGAAGCGGAAGTGAACGTGACAAAGGCCGCGACGAGGGCGCAGAAAGCGGGAAAGAAACTCTCGACGCCCGATGCCGTTGTGGAAGCGGTGTTTGCGGGGTGATGGATGATTGGCCAATAGGGGTGCTGGGGGTGATTGAGTGATGGATGGCCGGGTGGCCGCCAATACTCGCTCACCTATGACGCACCTCCTTGCAACGACATCGCAGCCGCTGGAACTTTGGCACGCGATTGTGCTTGGCCTGGTTGAGGGCATCACCGAGTACCTGCCTGTCAGTTCGACCGGACACCTGATCCTTTCGAGCAGCCTGATGGGCCTGGACGACACGCCCCAGCGCAAAGCAGCGGTCGATGCGTTCAACATCGTGATTCAGGGCGGGGCGATCCTTGCGGTGCTTGGGCTGTATTGGCCCACTGTCGTGCGCATGCTCAAGGGCCTGGTTGGCAAGGATGCCAAAGGCTTCGCGCTGTTTCGCAATCTCGTGATCGCGTTCCTACCCGCTGCGGTCATTGGCCTGGCGCTCGACGACTGGATCGAAGCCAGACTCTTCCACGCGGGGCCAGTGCTCGCGGCGTTGCTGCTGGGTGGCTGCTTCATGATCTTGCTGGACAAGTGGCGCGCGGGTCGCTTCAGCGGTCCCAAGTTTCACTCGCACGAGACCGCGGATGTGATGGATGTCACGGTGAAGCAGGCGCTGCTCATCGGCTGCATGCAGGTGCTGGCGATGTGGCCCGGCACCAGTCGCAGCATGATGACCATCGCTGGTGGCGTGATCGCCGGCCTTCGCCCGCGCCAAGCCGCAGAGTTCAGTTTCCTCTTGGGGTTACCCACCCTGGGGGCCGCAACTTGCTACAAACTTGCAAAGAACCTGTACAACAGCCACAAGACCGGCGAGCCGAATATGTTCGAGGTTCTGGGGGTGCTGCCGGTGATCGTGGGAATCGTGGTCGCCGCCATCAGCGCTGCGGTGGCAGTGAGATGGCTGGTGGGATTTCTGAATAATCACGGATTGACACCGTTCGGGTGGTATCGGATCGTGCTGGCGCTCGTGCTGTTTGTGTTGATTTGGCGCGGGGTGGTGGTGATCGGGGGGTGAAGCGTCGCGTCAGGCTGACTTTTTCTTCGCTTCAATAGGTTGCTTCGCAAGCAGCTTTGCGCGTTCGACCGTGAGTTGCTCGTAGCTGATCTCTCTATTTGAGATACCGGCTGTGCAGTCGCATCATGTCGCCGATATTGAGGCCAAGCACCACAGCGGGTTGCTTTTCTATATTCGGGATGGACGAGACGCGTGCGCTCATGCATTGACTCCCTACTTGAGATGCTCGCACAGAGCTGCCAGTGACACGATATGGAATCCCAGAGTATTCATGCGGATCATTCTAACTGACCATGTTCACGGCTACTGATGATCATCACGAAATCGACAGCGTCGGCCTTTGCTTGCCACTGCCCAGGCTTGCGAGGGCGACTTGTCCCTCGAGATTTGTAATCATCGCTTCGAGCGCATCACGAAGGCGCTTGCCCGGCTCGTCCATTCCGGAACTAGGCCCTGTGAAGTTCGCGCTCGGGTCGCCCGTGTCGCTGTTGGCCCGCAACGCCATGGTGATGGGCAGCGCGCCCAGGAACGGAACGTTCAATCGCTGGGCCATCTGCTCGGCCCCGCCTCGCCCGAAGATGTCGTAGTGCTTGCCGTCGTCGGCCACGAACCCGCTCATGTTCTCGACCACGCCCAGCACCGTGATGCCCAACTGCTGGAACATCTTCGCGGCTCGCACGGCATCATCCTGTGCGACCTTTTGGGGCGTGCAGACGACGACCGCGCCGCTGAGTTGCAGCATCTGAGCCATCGTCAGCGAGACATCGCCCGTGCCCGGAGGCAGGTCGATGATGAGGTAATCAAGGTCGCCCCATTGCGTCTGCTCGGTCAGTTGCTTGAACGCGCCGTGGGCCATGGGGCCGCGCCAGATCAGCGGCTTGTCGGCATCGACGAGTTTGCCGATGGTCATTGCCTTGATCCCGTGCGTAAAAAACGGCTGTAACATGCCCTGGTGTACAACTGCGTCGAGGCTCGCAAGATTGAGCATGGTGGGCATGCTGGGGCCATAAATATCGCCATCGAGCAGGCCCACGCTGTATCCGCGCCGAGCAAGGCCAACCGCAATATTGAGCGCGATGGTGCTCTTGCCCACGCCACCCTTGCCCGCGCCGACAGCGATGACATGGCGAACGTCGGGCAACGCACTCGCGCTCTGCTGGGGCGTGGGCTGCTTGGATGCTGGTTGTTTGAGGCCCCCGATGGGTGTGTGACCATGGCTTGCGCCCGACGGATTGGTCGCGGCGGGAGGCTTGGTGCCCGCGGGGACGGGCGTCATTGCACCGAATCGCGAGGTGTGGACGACCTTGCCGGCATGGTCAACATACTCGACGATGAGGCTATCGAGCTTGGTGCCGTCCTGTTGTGCGAGATGCTCGATCGCAGCGCGAGCTCGCTGCGACAGAGTTTCCAAGTCTGGCTTGGGTGTGCCCGGGGGCGCTTGGAGCTTGATGCTCGCATAGGTATCACACACGCTGCTCCATAGCAACGCGCCGCTCGAGACGAGATCCTTGCCATCCACGCCAGCAACTCCCGCGAGGGCGTGGCGCATCGTTTCTTTCGTCAGTGACATTTTGGGCTCCGATGCCGCAGCCAACCTTGACTATTGCACTCCAGTAGCGGCAATGACTGGAAGTGATCGTAGAACCCCGGCAACCCGCCCCACCCACCGGACAACTTGTTCCGCATATTCGGACGATACCGGACAGTCGTGACTCTGTGCCGAAAATCGCCGATGATCATCAGCAGTATGCAATCTCCAAGAGAGATGCTCGTTGGGCGAATGAAGGCAAGATCGGATGCTGCAGGATGAAATAGGAATGCGACCGGGCTTCTGGTTGCCCGTCGGCCGAAAGGAACTCACCATGAATAGTTTTGTACACACCCTCTCCACTACTCTCACTTGCGCCCTCGCCAGCACGCTCAACGCTCGCTCTCGCGATCTTCGCCTGCTGGCAACGATCGTGCTGGTTGCGGGCTCGACCCTCGGCACTGTTGCCATGGCCCAGGACCAGAAGCCCGATGACTCGCTCTCTGGCCCCAAGGTTCGCGACAACTCGATGCCTGGCCAAACTCGCCAGTTTGCAGGCGGCGCACGGGCCAAGGGCGAACCCCGTCCGCTTCCGCCACGAGCCTTCGTTCGCATCGTCGGCTCGCTCGAACGCGAGGATGCGCCAGAGGGACTGGCGCTGTCCGCTGGTCAGCGCACCAAAATCGAAGCGATCCGCGAAGAATTTGAGTCCAGTGTTCAGATCTTCCGCGATGCCCATCGCGACGAACTGCTGGCTCTCCGAGACAGCGTGCCACCACAAGAACGCGGGCGCATCGAAGGTTTCCTTCGCGGCCCAGAGGGTGATCGCCCGGAAGGCAGAGCGGGCAAGGCTGGCAAGGGCGATGCCCAGCGTGGCCAGAACCCGCGCGGCGAAGGGCGCGGCGATGGCCCACCTCGTGAAGAAATGATGGATGGCGACGCCCCTCGCGCTGGCAAGGGAGATCGCAAGCCCCGGGAGATGTCGCCGGAAGCCAAGGCCGCTCGTGAGCGCGTGCAGGAGATCATGCAAGACGCTCCAAAGCCAGAAGAGGCCCAGTCACAAGTCATGGCCCTGCTGACTCAACCCCAGCAGGAGTACGTCAAGGGCAAACTGGACGAAGTGCGGAAGATGGGCGACGCGGCTCGCAAGGGTGATGGTGACAAGAAGGCGGCGGATGGCGAAGGGCCGCGCGAACGGCTGATGCAGCAGTTGTCTCCCGACGATCGCGAGAAAATCAAGGGCATGAGCCCCGAAGAACGACGAGCCTTCATCCGCGACAAGATGCAGCTGGGTGACAAGGTTGATAAGAAGTAAAGTTCGAACGGATTGCTCCGCTGGTCAAAAGCAATGCAACGAAAGATTTTTTCTGAGAATCCGGCAATATGCCGATCGCCAGTTCGTTGCGCTCACCATCTCGGTTGATACAAGCCCCCGATAGCGCGAAGGTTGGCGTCGAAAGGCCCAGCCTTCCGCTTTTTTGCACCGGTTTCTGAACCCTCGAACTTGCTTCGCTCAGGATTTTTTGGGGTGTTCTTGGCGCAAGTTGACTACCAACTCGCACGAGAATTGCTTTTTGTTTGTATGGTGTTCGTGTCATATCGCCCCTTTGAACATGCAATCGCCCTCATTCCAATCAAGTCTGAACCCTGCCTTTGTGAAATCTATACGGAAGTTTGGGGGAATAGGGAACTTCTGGACCGAAGACCAATAACATACTAACGATCTCTCTCTCCTCCAGCGGGGCGCTGTCGAATAGATGGCGCCCTGCTTGATTTTTGCTGGGCTCTTGATGCCAGCAAAATAGTTCTTTCACGAGCATGTTGTCTGTTGATCTGGGTCTTCTCGATGTTGGCCTGACCATCGAGCAAGAATGGGACCTTGACGCACGTTCCTCCGCCCCAACCTCCGCCCTCTTCCACACGCCCGCCTTCAACCCCCGCTGGCCCTGGGCACGCGCCATCTGATTCACCAGTCCTCGTGACGGGCGCGGCGGGGTTTATCGCGTCACACGTTGTCGAGCAGCTGCTCGGGCGCGGCATCCACGTTGTTGGCGTGGACAACTTTGATCCGTTATATGCCCGCATCATCAAGGATCGCAACGCGCGAGAGGCTGGTCTGCTCGACCATCCGCATGCCTCGCTCATCGAGTGCGACATCACCGACGATGCTGGCCTGGCCCGCGTCTTTGACGAGCATAAGCCCGCTGGCGTGATTCATCTTGCCGCGAAGGCGGGCGTACGCCCGAGCATCGCGGACCCTGCGGGCTACATGCACGCCAATGTGACCGGCACGGCCCGCATCCTGCAACACGCGGCGCGTGTCAACTGTTCACGGGTTGTCCTCGCTAGTTCGAGCAGTGTCTATGGCAACACGCAGCAATCGCCCTTCCACGAGGACTTGGACGTGAGCCACCCGATCAGCCCGTACGCAGCGAGCAAGCGCGCGTGCGAACTGCTGGCATCAACACAGCGTCACCTGACGAAGATGCCCATAGCGAGCCTGCGGTTCTTCACGGTGTATGGGCCGCGCCAGAGGCCCGATCTTGCCATAGGAATGTTTCTGTCGCGGATCGCGCGGGGCGAGCCGATCCAGATGTTCGGGGATGGCAGCACGGCCCGCGACTACACGTTTATCGACGATATCGTCTCGGGCGTGCTGGCTGCGTATCAAGCGATTCCGCGGTTTGGCGAGCGGGTCTGGAACCTTGGGAACAACCGCCCGATTCCGCTGCGCGAGATGGTCGCAACAATCGAACGCGTGGTCGGGCGTGAGGCAATTATCGAGCGCAAGCCGATGCAGGCGGGAGATGTCGAGCGAACATGCGCGGATATCTCGCGGGCCCAGCATGAGATCGGCTATCAACCTCGTACGACTTTCGAGTGCGGGGTCGCGAAGCACTGGGAGTGGATGCGGGCGCTCGAAGAGCGATGAGGCGACCTGAAAAAGCGAGGGCAGGGAGGCAACTATGTGGGGACGAACGAGCATGCCGATTTTGGCGGGCGCGCATGTGCGGCTGGCGCCGATGAAAATGGAACGATGCGACAATCTCTTTGATGTAACCGCGCCGAACACGTTCGAGTTCTTTCCCGGAGCGCCCCGCGCGTGGACACGAGAGGCCTTCCGCGGATTCGTTTCACATCTCCTGGCAGAAGAATCCCGCTGGATGTTTGTTGTGTCACTACCCGGCAATGGGAACAACAGCGATGGCGAGCGAATCATCGGATCGACTTCGTTCATGGACATGCGCCCCGCCCATCGCGGACTGGAGATCGGCTCAACCTGGTACGCGTCCGAGCAACGGGGGACGAAAGTCAATCCTACCTGCAAGTTGCTGATGCTCGAACATGCATTCGTTGTTCTTGGGTGCGAACGCGTGCAACTCAAGTGCGATGGACGCAACCAGCAGAGCACGCGGGCGATTATCAAGTTGGGCGCGTGCTTCGAGGGAACACTCCGCAAGCACATGATCATGCCCGATGGATTCGTGCGCGACACGGCGATGTTCAGCGTTGTGCGGAACGAGTGGCCAGCCGTGCGCGAACGGCTGCTTGCCCGGGTTGCGGAATAGCGCGTGCGCCTTCGGCTGTCAATGCCTCTCCAACCAGTCGTTTCATCGTGCTGGACCAGCCAAGCCGCTTGAAGAGTTCGGCGTTGCACCAACGTCGAGCGTTCTGGTCCGTCTGGGATTGCTTCGCTGGCGCGAGCATTTCGTACACTACGAACTGAACGTCGCGATGCGTCGTCTTGAAGACAAACGGCGTGTGCGCTCGCCACTTCACCCGCGCGGGAAGCCGAATACCCAACGCTCTTGCCACAACGGTTGCGTCAAAATGCTCGACATGCTGGGCCTGCGTCCGATCGAGCGTGGGCAGTTGCCAGAGGCCAGCCCACAAACCAGTTGCCGGTCGCTGCTCGACTAGGACGCTGCCCTCGTTGTCGCGGAGCAGCAGGCTTATGTGCTGGACTGATCCTCTTGCGCCCTTCGGGGGCTTTCGCGGAATGCGATCCGTGCTGCCATTCGCGAAGGCCTGACAATGCGCACGAATCGGGCACATCGTGCATCGCGGCGCGGACAGGACACAGATCGTGGCACCAAGCTCCATCAATGCTTCGTTGAAGGCACCGGCACGATTGGGCACGCGACTACGCAGGACCGTTGTCCTGTCGACAGCGCGGCGGACCAGTTGCCCAGCTTGCTGCCATGTCCAGGCAATCGCTTCCTTGTCGCTCGTTGCCAGTTCCCTGCCCCCGACACGAAGCAGAACGCGAGCGACGTTGGTATCAACCAATGGCTCGCTGCGTGCGAAGGCGAGCGACGCGATAGCGCCCGCTGTATATGCGCCAATGCCAGGCAGGTCACGCAGACTCTCGACAGTATCTGGCACGCGTCCTCCCCATCGCTCCCCAATGGCCCGGGCGCAGGCATGCAGCATCCGTGCGCGTCGGTAATATCCCAGGCCCGTCCACGCGGCGAGTACGTCGTCGAGCGGGGCGTGCGCGAGCGCTGAGATATCCGGAAAGCGAAGCAGGAAGGCTTCAAACTTGTCGATCACTCGCGACACCTGGGTTTGCTGCAGCATGACCTCGCTGACCAGCACCCGATACGGGTTTCGCTGCCCGGTCAACGGATCACTCACACGCCACGGCAAATCGCGCGCGTGCTGTGCAAACCAAGAAAGCAATTCGGGCACGACTTCTAGCGACACGGCCTGGGCTTGCTTCCCCGATTTCACTCGAAGCGGCTTGGCTGGTGCAGCCACATTGGTTGGTTTTGCCAACTTTGTTGGGTTGGCAAGGGCCCGCTTCATTCGTGTCTGTCGCCGCTCTGTCCGCCTGCTTGAGTCTGAGCTGGACTATCAACTTGGCCATCAACTAGGTGTAGCGCTCGTTCGACGCCTGTCTTCACGCTCTCCCAAGTCGCCGAAGGATCCTTGCCAATGCTTATCCAGCCGGTTTCATTGATGAGAACGTTGCGCACGCCTTGCACTTCGAAGAGAGCGCGTGCGACGGGATCACGAGCCGATGAGTCGTGGCTTGTATAGGAACGCAAGCCCAGCGCTTCACTTGTCGGGAGCGCAGGCACCGCGCGATCGAGCACGCACTTGAGCGCGTTGGGGTTGGGTGTTGGGTGGTATTCCCTGACAATAAACGGCACGAGCGATGCTACGCGAGCGCGTGGTGAGGTGATCGGCACGGATTCGGTTCCGAGAACCTGACCGGGCCTTCCACCTGATGAATGTTATTTCAGAACAGCAACGCTTGTGCTGCGGAGGCGTCCAAGGATTACACAGGAGATTATCGCATGAACACGCGTCGCTGCTTCGGGCTGGTTTTGCTTGCTTGTCTTGCTGGGGCGCCCGAAGCGGATGCACAGGGGCCAGTGACAGTCACGTTCTCGCCCAGCAAAGACAACACGATCTATGAGTTTCCTGTCGGCGGGCTGCCCTTGAGCAACGGCGCGGGCGCGAACTGGTTCATCGGCAAGACGACGCAGAATCTCACGCGGCGTGGACTGATGGCGTTCAATCTCGCGTCGATCCCTGCAGAGGCGACGATCCTCGACGTGACGCTTACGGTGCACCTCTCTCGCTCGGCTATCGCGGGCCTTGAGGACATGACGATGCATCGCGTGCTCGCCAACTGGGGTGAGGGCACTTCAAACGCGGCGAACAACGAGGGACGCGGGGCCAACGCGACGACCAACGATGCAACCTGGCAACTGCGTTTCCATCCCAATCTCTCGATGTCCTGGCCTTTTGGCGGCAGTTTCGTTTCCACTCCCAGCCTCACCAAACCGATCGGCAACATCGACTTCTACTCGCTGAGTTCTACCGGACTGATCGCAGATGTGCAGCAGTGGGTGACGACTCCAGCCACAAACTTCGGCTGGATCTTTCGCGGCAATGAGTTTGCCTCCGGCACTGCCAAGCGCTTCGACACCAAGGAAAACTCCGATGCCAGCGTGCGCCCGGTGCTGAGCGTTGTATACACGCTGGGGCCGGTCTGTGATTCAATTGACTTCAATAACGACAACTCGTTCTTTGATCCCCAGGATGTCGAAGCCCTGCTCAGTGTGTACAGCGAGGGACCCTGTGTACCTTCGGGAGCGACATGCAACGACATCGACTTCAATAACGATGGCTCGCTCTTTGATCCCCAGGACATCGACGCGTTTCTCAGCGTCTATAGCGAGGGGCCTTGCTTGTAGGATTTGCGTCCGTCGCCTCTCGCTGGAAGATTTTCATCCAGGCCTGCCGCTGGTGTTTGCGGCGTTGCGGCGTGCTTCGTCGCTGCGCAGAGCCAGCATCTCGCGATACTTGGCGATGCTGACAAACTCATACCAGGCGAGCAGCCGGCACATGACAAAGCCCGGATAGCCGTCGAGGAAGCCGCGCTGCGCGAAGTATGAATAGAAAAACCGCAGCGTCGGGCGAAAGGGCAGTTTTCTGGCAAAGGCTTTCATCCAGCGCCGCCGCTCGATGGGCTCTCCGAAAATCTTCGCACGCACCGCCCCCTCGTCCTTGGCCTCCATGGCGTGGGCCTCCCAGGTTGTGTAGCGATTATGCTTCTCGATCCATGCCGAGAGATCGGGGTAGGCGTAGTGCAGAAACTCGTTGGACAGGTATCCGGCCTTGCCGGTGCTGAGCACGATGTGCTCGTGGACTTCGTTGTCACCACTGCCGGTGTCGCCCAGCGTGCCGATGCGCTCGTATCGCCCCAACTTGTGCTTGAGCAGGCGCACGTTCCAACTTGGGTAATAACCACAGCCCTTGATCCACTTGCCGAAGAACATGAAGCGCCGGTTGACCCAGTAGCCGTCGCCGCACCCTGGCAGGGCGAACTTACCCTGGGCCTTCCAGTTGCCATCGACGACTCGCTTGATTTCCTGGGCCAGTTCTGGTGTCATGTACTCGTCCGCGTCGAGAATCATGACCCATTCGTTCTTCCAAGGCACCATCTCCAGCGCCCAGTTCTTCTTCTTGGGCCAGCCGGTCTTGCGGTCGTAGTTGAACTGGTACACGTCGGCGCCCATCGCCTGCGAGAGTTCGATGGTCTGATCGCTCGACAGGCTATCGACGACCACGAGTTCGGTCGCCCACTGGCAGCGGCGCAGACACTCGACGATATTGCGCTGCTCGTTCTTGACGGGAACGAGTATCGAAACCGGAACACTCCGCGCAGCCGGAAAATCGCCGGGAGGCATTTGTGTTGGGTTCAGTGAAGCACGCATCGCATCCGCCGCTGGATGATGTGCATCGGGCGTTGGGATCGTCCTTGCCGTCAGATCGATCAAGCCCGGCGCCCTGTCCGAACTCGTGGTCTGCGATGGTGCCCTTGCAGATGTCGCAGACTTCACCGCTGCATACTGATTCAGCGGCACGGTCGCCGCGTCTCCCTCGGCGATTGCCAGCCCCTGCACACTTCTGGGCATAGCGACCGTCGCACCTTCAGATGTGGGCGAATTTTGAGACGCCTCTTCTGCGGGCAGCACCGGGCGAGGCAAGACTGCGCTGGCCTCCAGTCCTGCGGCCCGCAACTCCGCCATTTTCAGCGAGATGAATAGGTCATAGGCCGCGAGGAAGAGACAGAATCGAAAGCCGGTCGCTCCGTCGAGGATGCCCAGCTTGATGATGTACATGTAGAGGAATCGCCACAGCGCCGTGAAGGGCAATCGCGGCAGCACATTGCGCTTGAGCCAGCGTCGGGTCGCGATGCCTCGCTCGAGCGGACCCGCATCTTCGCCCCTGCGCAGGATGCTTTCCCGGGTGAGTTCGCGGGCTTCGAGTGTGCTGTAGCGGTTGTGCTTGGCGATCAGATGTTCGAGGCCGCGCCGGTCCTCGTGGAGCATGAGATGACGCAGGCGGCTGGTCGAGCCATCCACGATCATGTGCTCGTGGACTTCCCGTTCCTCGTATCGAGCCTTGCCGCGCTTGAAGAAGCGGAGGTTGTAACTGGGAAAGTACCCGCAGTAGCGGATAGGCTTGCCTAGGAAGTACGTCAGGCGGTTGACGTAGTACCCCGCGATGGTCTGCTGTGTTGCATCGCCCCGCGAGATCATCAGCAGTTCATCTCGCAGCGTTGGCGTGATCGCCTCATCGGCATCGAGGATAAAGACCCAGTCGGTCTGCACGGGCAGGTGGGTCAGCGCCCAGTTTTTCTGGCGGGCATAACCAAGCCACGGCTGCACCACGATGGTCGCGCCTTCTCGCTCTGCGATTAAACGAGTGTTGTCAGTGCTCTCGCTATCAACGACAAAGACGGCATCGGCCCAATCTCGAACGCTTTGGAGCGCGAATGGCAGGTTAGCGGCTTCATTGAAGGTCGGAATGACAACCGTAATGTTGCTGCGCGGGCGATCCCCGCCGGTGTCGGCTTGGGGTGATCGCGGATTTGTGGGAAGTGTGGTCATCGTGAAGTGCTGGCGTTCTGGGGCGACGGTAGACCTTGCACCATGATGTCCGTGAACTGGCCGCAGAGTGCTTGCTTGGACAGTCTGGTGGCAATCACCTTGGCAGCTCGCTCGCCCATGGCTCGCAAGTCCTGCTCGGGAGTACTCAACATTGCACGCAGGGCCATCACAGCGCCGTCAACGTCTCCGTGGGCAATGTGCCAGCCGATCTGGTGCTGCTCGATCAGATCGCTGACATGGCTGGGCTTGGGGCCCAGCAACAATATTGGTCGCGATACGGCCATCGCGCCGTACACCTTGCACGGATGCACGATGCCGACCACCTCGTTGCCAATGCTGACGACATGCACATCAGCCGAAGAGAGCGAGTACTTGATCTCGCTGAGCGGCTGATAGGGCAGACTGACGATGTTCTTGGCTCCCTTGGCTATGCGATCATCAACTTCTTTCTTGCCCCCCCCACCGCCGATGAAGTAGAAGACCAGACGGGGCTCATCCCGCAGGCGCTCCGCCGCGTCGAGCAGTGTCGCGAGCGGATTCGCGGGGCTGTGATTGCCCGAATACATCACCACAAACTTTTCGCGGGGCGACGTGCCCAGGTTGTGCTTGGCACGAAAGGGGTTGCTCGCATGCTCGATGCGAATGAGTTCGTCATCGTGCGCCCAAGGCGGCGCTGCGGTGGTTTTCTCCCGGACGGGCACGCCCTTCTTCTCGATTCGCTCGAGCATGAAGCGATCCATCACGACGATCTGGCTGGCGCGACGCAGGATCGTGCGATTGAAGAAGTCAAAGATTCGCGCCTGCATGCTCGTGGGCGTGATCTTCCTCATCGCGATCATCTGATCGGGATTCAGGTCCATCAGCCAGTACTTGACCGGCACGCCTCTCAGACGAGAAAGCCACGCGCCCGCAAAGCCGCAGAAGGGCGGGCTGGTGCTGACCATAATTCCTACCAGATTGCGCGTGAGCAGGCCGCGAACAAAGGCTTGCACCACAAAGATGCACTGGGCGAGCAAGCGAACCGCGATCGACGACTTGCCGAAACTTGAGAAGGGCAAGCGCCGCACCTCAACGCCCTTCAGTATCTCTCGCGACGGATACCGCGTGCTCGGATCGTCATACCCGCGCGCGGAGGCATAGACCACCACGCGATAGCCCCGCTCCACGATCGACGCGGCGGCGTCGGCAATGTGCTGCCCGACCGACGCGGGGTCCGGAACATAGACCTGGGAGATGATGAGGAAAGTGGGCTTGGGCACGTGGAGTGAAGATCGATCAGGTGTTCAACGGTTGTTCAGCGCCACGCGCCCGATCAGATCGGCTTAGCGCCTGGCCTTCGCCTTCTTTGCAGCCTTCTTACCCGAAGCTGGCTTTGCCTTCTTTGTGATGGGCTTTGCCGCATGGGCACTTCCATACCCCGCAGGAATGCCCTGCTTCCATGTGTCCATGTTCTTGGATTCTGGATTGAAGCCGTCGCCCGGTATCGGGTGGCTGCCCTTGGTGAACGTACTGATGCTGCTCTTGTGCGCGGTCTTGGCGTTGTACTTGGCCAGAAACTCTTCCTCGATCCAGCGATACGTCCGTTCCATTCCATCGCGCAATCGCGTGCCGGGCTCCCAGCCCAGATAGTCCTGTATCTTTGCGTTGTCGCTGTTGCGGCCCGCCACGCCCTTGGGCGCGTCCAGTTTGTACTTGCGCTCCAACTTGATGCCCGCGATCGCTTCCGCGATCGATACCAATTGGTTGATGCTGACCAATTCGCTGCTGCCCAGGTTGATCGGCTCCAGAATACTGCTGTGCGTGATCATGTTGATGCCACGCACGCAGTCGTCCACAAACATGAACGAGCGCGTCTGCGTCCCGTCGCCCCAGATTTCGATCTCGTGCTTGCCGCTCACCTTCGCGGCAATCACCTTGCGACAGATCGCCGCCGGTGCCTTCTCGCGGCCGCCCTCCCATGTGCCGTTGGGTCCATACACGTTGTGGAAGCGGGCCACTCGCGTGTGCATGCCAAAGTCCTCGCGGAAGTGGCGGCACATGCGCTCGCTGAACAGTTTCTCCCAGCCATAACCGTCCTCGGGCAGGCCCGGATACGCGTCCGCCTCTTTGAGCGCTGTGATCGCAGGGTTCTTCTGCTTGTCGGCGTTGTACACACACGCGGAGGAGGCGTAAAAAAACCGCTTCACCCCGGCTTCCTGCGCCGCCAATAGCATGTGCGTGTTGGTCAGCACGCTCAGCATGCACAGCGCCTTGTTGTTCTCGATGAAGCCCATGCCCCCCATGTCCGCGGCGAGTTGATACACCTCATCCGCGCCGGTGGAAACCTTGCGACAGACTTTGTAATCACGGCAATCGCCCTTAAGCGGCCCTGCGTGGTTCTCGACTTCACGGTGAACCTGATACCACTCGTCCAGCGGCTTGATGTCCACAGCCCGTATCTTGCGAACGCCCTTGGATCGGAAGAAGTCGATCAAGTGGCCACCGATGAAGCCGCCGCCGCCCGTCACGACGATGGTCTGCTTGGGATCGATCTTGACACCGCCAGTCAGGGATGAATCTGCCATTGCTCTCTACTCCTCGACGCGCTCGCGCCGATCACAAAGCCACCACAAAACCACAGACAAACGCCCTGCCGACCTCCATGGGAGGCTGCGCGTCACCGACCTACGCCGCACAGTCGTCCACAGGTCTATTTTGAAGGATCGGATAGTAGACGGCGAGACTTTTCAGAGGCCCGAAGTCTGGTTGGCAATTGAGGACCAAACACGCGTAAACCTGGTCTCGCCCCCCGCCCAGACCCAAGCAGCCGACCGCCAAATCCCTACGCGACTTTGAGCAATTCCGGGCTTAAATATTGGTCCCTGCCCATGCAACCGTTCGCGCAACACCTTGTTCTAGAGTCACTTGGGGTCGCCAGTTCAAAACCGCACGCGCACGGTCGATGCCCAACACCCGTCGTGGCGCGCCGTCGGGTTGAGTCGCGTCCCAGTCAACCCGCCCGGTGTATCCAGTGGCCTGGGCGATTGTGTCCGAGAGTTCACGGAGCGTGGTTTCTGTTCCACTCCCCAGGTTCACAGCCAGAGGCACCCCCGCGTGGTCGGCTGCTGCAACTATGCCTAGGGCAGCATCTTCGACATGCAAAAAGTCCCGAATCGCGTTGCCCGTGCCCCAATGGGCAATCGCTGGTAACCGATCGCGCTTGGCGAGGATGAATCGGTGCATCATCGCGCCCGCGGCGTGCGAACGTCCGGGGTCATCCATAGCGTCTCCCTCGCCATAGAGGTTGGTCGGCACCACCATCATCGATGCGAGACCGAACTGCTGGTGGAGCCACCTTGCGAGCGGCAGCAGTTCGCCCTTGGCTCGTCCAAGGTGAGACGTCACAGGATCAAGCGGCCCTGCCATCAAGGCGCCCTCTCGCAATGGCTGCGGTGCATCGACGGGATAACTGGTCATATGGCCGACGAGCACCAGTCGCGGCGCAACCGTGTCCGAGGGCCGATCCGCGCTCGCACGAGCGAGCGCCATCAGTATGTTGGACCCCATCGCACGGTTGTCGTGGTACAGGTCAAGTGGCCGCTCGCGGTTCATCGCCAAGCCGCCCGAAAGTCCCGCACAATGCAGGATGATCGGCGTGTGCTGATCCTTGGAACACGCGATCAGCAACTCCCCCACAATCCGCGAGGCAACCTGTGGATCGCGAAGATCGTGCGACCGGCTTCTGGGAATCACAAGTTGCTCCGCACGCACTCCCCGCTGAGCCAATACGCGCGCGACCCAGGAACCAAGGAACCCGGCCCTGCCCGTCAGGAGCACGCGAGAGCGCCGCCAATCGAATGTTCCTTGTGCGCTTGGTCTATGCATGAGCGCGTCCTCGCACGCTGGGCCCAGTGCTGGACATGGTGCTGGAACTAGTGCATCTCGTTGCGCCGCTCGTACACCTTGTGCCCCGCATCGCGCAATATCTTCTCTCGCATGGCGATCTCCACATCGTGGTCGACCATCATGTGGGCGAGTTCCTCGACGGTGGTCTTGGGCTCCCAGCCCAACTTCTGCTTGGCCTTGGTCGCGTCGCCCAGCAGGATGTCCACCTCGGCAGGACGCAGGTAGCGCGGGTCGAAGGCGACAAAGTCCTTGTAATCCATGCCCACGCGCCCAAACGCGAGCTCACAGAACTCGCGCACGGTTATGGTCTTGCCAGTCGCGATGACATAATCATCGGGCTTGTCCTGTTGGAGCATCATCCACATCATCTTGACATAGTCGCCCGCAAAGCCCCAGTCGCGCATCGCGTCGAGGTTGCCCAGGAATATCTTGTCCTGCAATCCGGTCTTGATTCGCCCCACTGCTCGCGTGATCTTGCGGGTGACAAACGTCTCGCCGCGGCGCGGGCTCTCGTGATTGAAGAGAATACCACACGAGGCGTGCAGGCCATAACTCTCGCGATAGTTGACAGTCGCCCAGTGTGCCATGAGTTTTGCGCAGGCATAAGGCGAACGCGGGTAGAAGGGCGTGGTTTCGGTCTGGGGCGTCTCCACTACCTTGCCATATTGTTCGCTGCTGCTGGCCTGATAGAACCGCACCTGCTGTCCGGATTCCTGCTGAAACTCACGCACCGAGTCGAGCAGGCGCAGAGCACCCATAGCAACGGTGTCGGCCGTGAAGATGGGCATATCGAAGCTCACGCGGACGTGGCTCTGCGCGCCAAGGTTGTAGACCTCATGGGGCCGGACCTTCCGCATGATGTCGCTCATGCTGCTGCCGTCGCACAGGTCGCCATAGTGCAGCTTCATCCTGGCCCGGCCCGTATGCGGGTCCTCGTAAATTTGCTCGATGCGGGCCGTATTGAACGAACTCGAGCGACGGATGATGCCATGCACCTCATAGCCCTTGGCTATCAGGAACTCAGCGAGATATGAGCCATCCTGGCCCGTGATGCCCGTAATCAAAGCGCGGCGTGGTTGCGACATGAGTGCGTTCCGTTCAAACAGTTCAAACCAAGACAAAGCAAGCACGCCCTTCTCAGCGTGCGCGGCAATCATACGTGGACTTTCCGGAGTATCGGACTGATCTGGGTCGGTGCTGAGCCGGATCGCGGAACAAACTCGGTGCTCTCGGGATGCTCACGCCCTGCCACCCACCCGCTTGGCAATTACAAAGGCCATCTCCAGCGACTGCTGATAGTTCAGGCGCGGATCGCACTGGCTGGAGTAATTTGTGGTCAGGTCCGCTTCGGTCAGGCCCGCCGCGCCGCCCACGCATTCAGTGACATCTTCGCCCGTCAGTTCAAAGTGGACTCCGGCCATGGGCACACCTTCGGATTGATGGACTTCATAGGTCGTGACAAGTTCGCCCATGATGTCATCGAATCGGCGGGTCTTGATGCCCGTCGATGTCGTGCGCGTGTTGCCGTGCATGGGGTCGCAAATCCACGCCGCGTGCAGGCCTTCTCCTTTGGCGGCCTGGAGCAACTTGGGCAGGCCAGCATCGACATTGGCCACGCCCATGCGGGAGATGCAGACGAGTTTACCGACCTCGTTGGCGGGGTTGAGCGTTCGCGCGAGCGCGAGCAGTTGGTCGGGCGTTGTCTTGGCGGAGAGTTTGATGCCCACGGGGTTGCGAACACCTCGGAAGAACTCCACGTGCGCCCCTGCCAGGTCCCTTGTGCGTTCACCGATCCAGGGCAGGTGCGTGGAAAGGTTGTAGTAACCCTCACGTCGCGGCACGCGCCGGGTCTGCGCGGATTCGTACCAGAGGCTCAGGCCCTCGTGGCTCGTGAAGAATTCGACGCGCGTGAGGTCGTCGACGGTCTTCTCGCCCAGTGCCTCCATGAAGCGCAGGCCATCGGCGAGGCGTGCGCACATCTGCTCATACTCCTCGCGAAGTTGCGGCGCAAGGCCGGCCTTATTCAGGAAGTCCAGGTTCCAATACTCGGGATGGTGCAGGTCGGCGAAGCCGCCATCGACGAGGCTGCGCACGAAGTTGATGGTCAGGCCCGCGCGGTAATAGCCCTCGAGCAGTAGTTGCGGATCGGGCGTGCGTGCTTCGTATGTGAACTCGGCTCGGTTGACAAGATCGCCAAAGTAGCTGGGCAAGATCGTGCCCTCGCGCTCCTCGGTCGCGCTGCTGCGTGGCTTGGCATATTGGCCAGCGAACCGCCCGATGCGCACCACCGGCTTCTTGAGCCCGTGTACCAGCACAAGCGACATCTGTAGCAGTATCTTGAGTTTGCTGGTGACATCGCCAGGCGTGCACTCGTCCAACGATTCCGCACAGTCGCCGCCTTGCAGAATGAACCGCTTCCCCTGGCTCGCCTCCGCGAGCATGGTGCGCAGTCGCTCGATTTCCCAACTGGTCACCAGTGGCGGCAATCGGCGCATCTGTTCCACGGCCCGCTCAAGAGCGGTTGCGTCTGGATAGGTAATCTCCTGCGCGTTGGACTTGGATCGCCACGAAAATGGATCCCAGGTGTTCACTCTTCGGAGTCTATGGGAGTGATTGCGAAGTCGGCTAGGACTCCATTCGTATGAACTTTGGCCAACTCGATAAGGCCGCTTGGCGTCGACCAATCTATCCGCCCACGACCTATTCACACCGGCGATTACCCACTTTCATTGGGGTTGGGATGCCGAATCCACCAGACCAACAAGGGCACTCCAAGCCCGACAGCACTGACAATAAGCATCTTGACAACCACTGGCATGTCCACCCTGTAGAGCAAGACCACCGCCACGCCTTGTGGTATCAGGTGGACCAAATAGACCCACATGCTTGCCTGGGCGAGCTGACGAACTCGTTGATAAAGACTGGCCGGCACAAAGTCCATCACGCGAACCAGCCCACCGAGCATCGCGGATATGCCCGATCCGATGAGGATTGTTACGCCAGCCATCAACTGCCACTGTGCGCCGACTGTCTTTTCATGTCTCGCATGTAATTGATCGAGCACAAACCAAGCCGCGCTCAGCGCCACGATCGCCGACACGGACCAGCATCTGGTTTGCTGTCGCAGCGGAAGTGTGCTCATGCCCATCAGCACGCCCATGACGAACAGGCACAGGTGTTTGACGAATTGTCCTGGCTCGGGCAGGAATCCATTGTGAAAGCCCTGAACACTTGTGGGCCAGAGCACCAGTGCCGGAGCAATCACGCACATGCAGAGGACCACTTGTCCGACAGCATGTCCAATTGTGTGTCCCAATTTTTCTTGCCCATGCCTCAGCACAAGACGCAGCTTGCCCGCTGCTCGCGCGCGTTGGATCCATGGCCAAGCCCAAGCCAGCAATCCCGCGTACACCAACATGTATTGCAAGTACCACAGGTGTGCTAGGCCGTACAAGTGTGGCTGCACGGCCGGGCCAAAGCGGCCATGCAAGATGTGTTCGGGCGCTGCCCATCCGCGCTTGATCCAACCCCAGGCCCAAATCAGATAGAGCGGAACGAGTACCAGCACGATGCAGTAAAGCAGGGGCACGCCCAGCCGATGCCAGCGTTCACGAACGAACTCTCGACGCGAATGACGCTGCAACGCACGCGCCCCAACAAAGCCCGCGATGAGTGTTGCCAGCGGCACCGAGAGCACTCTGGATAAGTGGAACACCGCATCGCAGAACCACGCTGCGGTCGAGCCTTCCACTGGCTTTTCCTGCACTGGCCACAGTAATCCTGGGATCGGGAAAGCCATGTACGCAACGCAGGCGTGCAACACAACCACCAGCACCATGGTGACGACACGAGCCGCATCAATCGCGGGCTCGCGCGAGAAGGCTTGAGAAGAGCCAGTAATCAGAGTCACGGAATGGGAACTGGGGGTATCCACAGATGGCGAGATTTGTCAAGTATCGTCTGCCGCATTGTGGGCATCGAGAAAGAGATAGTTGCTCAGGTATTGCTCACATTGCAAGGGACCAGGAGTCCATGAGCGATCCTCGCAAGTGGATGGTTGGCCGGAGGGCTTGGCTCCCTTTCTATGAAGAATTATCAGTCGTAGTCGTAATAAGCCCTGGCGCTATGGGGACAACTCGCCAAGATTATGCGTAGGTCTCTTCAAGCAAGGGTGTTGCAAACTTTGTTCGCTGGGAGAAAGTGGCGCGTGCCTGGCGCGGGCGCTCGGTGGCGGGCTCCCGCGTTCGCGCGGGAGCCTTATTTGGTCGCAAGCACAGGATGCCCAGCGCCCCGAGCGAGCGCCACAGGCAACTTTTCCACCGGTTGTACACATCGCTTCTGTCGGTTAGGCGGCGCATGGTGTGCCTGAGCGAATTAGCCAAAGAAGCGCCGATAACCTCGCCGATATCCCCAGGGTTCACCGGCGTTCCTGGGAAGATTGACGCGCTCGCTGCTCAAGTTCTCGCAGCAAGGAGGCAAACTCAGAATCGGTCTTCATCCGCTGCTCCACGGTCTTCACGGCGTGCATGACGGTGGTGTGGTCGCGTCCGCCAAAGAAGCCGCCGATTTCCTCGAGGGAGAGGCGGGTGCTCTTGCGCGCAAGGTACATGCAGATATGCCGGGGCTGCGCGATGGAGCGCTGGCGAAGTTGGCTCTGCAGGTCAGACATGCGAATCTGATAGAAGTCTGTCACCACCGAGATGATCGCCTGGATGGTAGGTTCCTGGGTGTCGGCCTTGGGCTTCTCTCCGATGGCACGCCTGGCCATGTCGATTGAAATGGGCGCGTTCTCGACCAGCGAGAGCAGTTGGAGCTTGGTGATGGCCCCTTCCAACTCACGGATGTTCTTGTCGATCTGCTGGGCGATATACGCGGGAACATCATCGGGCATCAACAGCCCGCGCAGGCGTGCTTTGTTCTTGAGAATCTCGATGCGGGTCTCGTAATCGGGCTGTGCGATATGCGCAACCAAGCCCCACATGAAGCGCGAGATCAGTCGCTCCTCGAGATCGGGAATGTCCTCGGGCGGCGCGTCCGACGAGAGGATGAGTTGGCGCTGCTGCTGGAACAGGGCGTTGAAGGTGTGGAAGAACTCCTCCTGGCTGCGGTCGCGCTTGGTCAGGAAGTGGATGTCGTCGATGATCAGCACGTCGACATCCCGGAAGCGATGACGGAACTGGGCCATCTCGTTGTTGGCGACGCTCTCCAAGTACTGCGTCACAAACCCCTCGCAATTGGTGTAATACAGCACCGAACTGGGATTGGCTTCCACGATCTTGAGGCAGACTGCCTGCAGCAGGTGGGTCTTGCCCAAGCCCACGCCTCCATGAATGAACAGTGGGTTGTAGGCCCGGCCCGGATTGTCTGCAACGGCCTTCGCCGCGGCATGGGCGAGGCGATTGTGTGGGCCAACGACAAAGTGCTCAAAGGAGTAATCGGGATTGACGACCAGCGTCTCATACCGGGGCGCTGGTTCGTGCATAGTTACCGCGGAACGGCGCGGCGCGGGCGGAGGCAACACCTCCACAGGCCGGTTCGACTCGTGCTTGACGACTGGCTCAACCGGCAACGAGACCTGCCCGGGAAGATGCGGCCGAGTAACCACTGGCTCGGGTCGTGCGTGCGTGGTGGTGTTCGATGGGATGTCCGCAGAGACACAGGGGCCAACAACACTTGAAGTAGCAACACCGGATGACTGTTGGGAAGCGTGGGTTGCCTGACTTTCGTCTTCTGGTCCCAAGAAACGAACAGAGAGCAAACGACCGGAGACCGTGCGTGCCGCGTCGTTGAAAGCCTCAGAACACTGGCGGCGGAGATAATCGCGATGCAGGATTGAGCGTGTCCGCATCTCGAGCGCACCGCCCGCGATGCCCAAGGGAAGCAACTCGTCAAACCACTGGCGACAAAGCGTCGGAAAGTTTCCCTTCAGATGCTGACGCATGCTCTGCCAGATCTGCTGGAACGGATCCTGGTCACGCTTGCTGTTGATGATGGTGCGCGACACCGGGGCCGAACGCGCGAGGTTGGCGCTGGTGCGCCGCACGGGCGAGGAGATGCCATCTCGAGCACCGGGACGAGCAGCACCCTTGCTGGTCGTTGATTGCGCGCTAATTGGAACAATGGGCAGGGGCGTGGCGAAGCGTCCGGCGGGGGCCGACGAGATAGCCGACGAGATAGCCGACGAGATAGCCGAAGCACGAACGGAAGGCACAGCCAGACCAGCGACGTCGTGACTACCCGAACCCAGCAGCGAAGCAGCAACGCTTACATCGCGAGAGGGAGCGGTAGGCACCTCAGAGGAGGAGATATCCGTGTCGCGTGAAGTCACGAACCACCTCGATGAACCGCCAGCGCCACGCAAGCGCGGGGCGATGCCGGAATAGGCCATAGACGTTGAACCACACCAATCACACCCAACCCACATCCCGCCCACATCGATTCGAGTCCACACTCATATCGATGTCGCGCGAACGGCGTCACACCTCGTACCGACGACGACCGAAGCACACTCGCGAACAATTCGTATCGCCGACGGACGGCATCAAGAAGTGAGCGGAGGGCATTGTCATCGCGGACCATTCGCGGGAGGGGAACATACCGCGCACTTGCGAGTCTGTCAAGAATGATGGGAACAATCTTCGCAAGAAACCGCATGCCAATTCTTGCTGCTCACAGGACAAGGGGCGAACACACCGGGCCATCGCTCATCGAAGATGTCCGACGTACAGACTTGCGTACACCTGCGAGATCTTTGATTATTCCTCGCCAGATTCGCTTGACATTTCCGGCGCTCGCTGAGTCGGAATGCGCGGCGCACCACGTGCCCCGGCGTGCGCCGGTTTTGGAGCGCTGAGCGGCTGCTCCCCCGCCGCGACCAGCTGCGCGTCGTATCGAGCCTTGTTGATCTTGTAGTCCATCAGGAAGAGCACGCGCTCGGCGGCCTTCTGTCCGGCCACTTCGCCGATGCGCCGACGTGCGTATTGCATATCAGTACGCCTGGAAACGTGGGTCAGGATCAGCCATTGGCACTCGCAGATGCGCAGCCACTCTGCGACATCGTCCAGGTGCATGTGCATGCCGACCTTGGCGCGTTCCTTGTGCTCTGGCTCGAAGAAGGTACACTCGCTGATCAGAATCTGGCTTTTGCGAATGGGTTCGCTCAGCAGATGCGGGCCAGGAGCGGTATCACCCGTAAAGGTAATCAGAGGTACCTCGAAGGCGCGGGTGATTTCGATGCCCCGCTCCTTCAGTTCGCGGAGTTTCTCCTGCGGAAACTCGTGGAACTCGGGCTTGAGTTTGGTCCGTTTCTCGCTGACGGTGTATCCGAAACTAGGGCAGGTGTGTTCGGTCTCAAAGCCGCGCAGTACGATGTTGTTCTTGATTTCCAAGGGCTGATCGGGCAAGAGCGGGATCACGTCAAAGGGCGTGCGCTGACGCTCAAGTTCGACATATCCCTCCATCATTCGCTTGATGGCCCCGGCGATACGCGAATCGCAGACGATCTTGGCCGTGCCCATGCCCTGGAAGCGACGCTGCGAGCAGTAGTAGGCCAGGCCGCCGATATGATCCATGTGCCCGTGCGTGATCGCCAGATGCTTGGCAGGCAGCATCGCGCGTGGGCAGGTGCCGATGTCAAATCCAAGGTCAAGTTCTGGAATGTGCAGGCAAGTGGCTTCGCCCGCGATCGACTCTCCCCAGACGCGGAAGGGCGGACAATACAGGAACGAAAGTGAATTCTCACGGGGCGGGGGCTTGGGAAGCATCCACAGAACTCCGCAATCTTCCGAACGCGCGGGGCTGTCGCCCTCGCGGGAAGTGAACTCGAACGGGCCGCGATGATCGCAACGCGGCGGAAGACATGTGAAGCGTAGGTCGTTGTCTACGCGAAAAACACGGGAGACATCAAGAGATATCGCGATCATGTCACCAGTACCCAATCGCGCGACAGTCCGTGCTCGTCGCAAGCGCTGGACCTTGCAGTCCGGCTAACCTCATCACGTGTCCACGCCACCGCAAACCGATTCTCTCGTTGCAGTCGTTAAGCGGCTGGGCCCCGCATCGGTGCTCGCGGCGGGCGCGACGGTCCTGCCGCCCTTGGGCTCTATCGCCCTGTTCGCCTATATGAACAGCGTGGGTGACTGGTTGCGATCGCACGGAGGCGAGGGGATCGCAATGTACATCGCAGGATTTGCGGTGTTTGCGGGGCTGGCGTTGCTGCCGACGTACGCGAGCGCGATCCTGGGCGGGTGGGCGTTTGGGTTTAGTGTCGGGTTTCCCGCAGCGATGTGCGGTTTTTTGGGCGGGGCGCTGATCGCGTATGGCGTGTGCCGGCCCGCAGCATCGGATCGAGTCGAAAAGATCATCGCCGAGAAGCCCAAGTGGAAGGCAGTGCGGGACGCGCTGGTGGGCGGGAGCGCGCTCAAGACGCTCGCCATAGTCATGCTGCTTCGCCTGCCGCCCAACTCGCCCTTTGCGCTCACGAACCTGGTGCTGTCGAGCGTCAAAGTGCCGGTGTGGATTTTTCTGCTAGGCACCCTGGTGGGCATGGCCCCGCGTACGGCGGTTGCCGTGCTCATCGCTTCGAGGCTGCAAAACCAACTTGCAAGCGAGGCCGCGCAACAACGACCGTGGTGGACTATCGCTGGAGGGATCGTGCTGTCGCTGATCGTGCTGTGCGTGATCGGATACATCGCGCAAACGGCGCTGAAGAAGATCACGGGCCAGAACCCGGGCCAGAATGTGGACCAAAATTTGGATCAAGTAACGCCCCCAGACGCGTCGGGCTCATCGGGTTGAGCGTGCCGCATTCGGGGCAGCGTGTGCTGCCCTCTGGATGAACTGCACACGATATCAGTGCGTAGCCACACCGCACGCATCGACAGGCAAGTAATCGCTTGAAGTATTGTCGTTGCACGAACGCGCTTCGCCACGTGAGCAGCGAAAAAGGCAAGAGCAAGAGTCCACCAAAGATCCCGATGTTCACAACGATGTAGCCCCAGAGCGGACGCCAGGTATGCACTCTCCCTGCGCGTATCCCAGGCTCTGCCATCAGAGCAGTGATTCGCCGGCCCGCAGAGTCTTCTCCAGCCAGCAGCCAGTCGATGATGCGTTGTCGCGCAAGCAGTGACTGGCGCTTGGTGTCGGAGGTGGCACTCCCAATCGACAGGGTAATTTCCGTGTGCTCAAGGCACGGAACGAGCAGACAGGGCGTTCTCACCTTAGTGCTACAAGAAACCGACCATACTTTGCCATCACTTCTGCGCAGGGCGGCGTGCAGACCATCCCAACTGTCTCGGCCATCGAGTATGACGACAGGGCCGTCGTCGGGCACGAAGAGCGTTGCCGTCACTGCACGCGAGGGCTCTATGCTCAGATAGCAAGTGAATTGACGGCTCCGATGAAAGATGCCCCAGACCAAAGAATCGGAACCAAATCGTTGCATGTGCAAGGCACCGATGATCATGCACGCCGCCAGGAGCAGCGGTACCGGCAGCAACCACGACTGGATAGGGGGCGGGCGAGCGACGCTGGTGCTCGATGATTTTTCAGTCATGCAGCGCCTTGCAGTGAGCGGCGAGCACGCGGGTACGATGCCGCATGCTCTCTGACACAGACATCCAGCGTATCGCCGTGCTATCGCGGCTGCGGATCGAGCCTCATGACATGGGACCGACACGGGAAAAACTCCAGACAGTCGTGGCATATATCGAGCAATTACAGAAGTTGGACGTGGCCGGCATCGAGCCCCTGGCACATGTTGGGGATGCGTTCAATCGGCTCGACGACGACACGCCGCGGCAAGGCGGGGCGATGCCGCGTGAACAATTGATCGCGATTGCCCCGGCAATCTTTGAGGCCGACGGGCAGGTGTTTGTACAGATGCCCAAAGTGATCAAGCCAAAGGGCGACGGAGCATGAGCGAGCCGACGTCCATGATTCTGCCGCGCGAGGGCGGACACAATGTGCGAGCGATCGCACAGGATGTTCGCCTTGGCAAGCGATCTGCGGAGGACGTGACCAGGCGGGCCCTTATGCGATTGGATCGCGCTAATCCGAGCCTCAACGCGGCGGTCGAGACCTTCCACGAGAAGGCGCTGCTGCACGCTCGTCGGATCGATGCGATGGTCGCACTGGGAGAGGCATCGGGTCTTTCTCTCGCGGGCGTGCCGGTGGTTCTCAAGGACAACATCTGCCTGGGCCCGAGTTTGTCGCAGCATGCGAGTGTTGGGGATGGCGATGGCGCATCGCACACGAATCATGACCACATAGGCTACGCCGGCCGTACCACGTGTGCGAGTGAGATGCTGCGCGAGTATCGCTCGCCCTACACCGCAACTGTGGCCCAGCGATATATCTGCGCTGGCGCAATCGTCATTGCCAAGGCCAACATGGACGAGTTTGCGATGGGCTCATCCAGCGAGAATAGTTGCTTTGGCGCAACCCATAACCCGCACGATCTTGAATGTGTGCCGGGCGGCAGTTCGGGCGGGAGCGCCGCGCTGGTTGCAAGCAATGTTGTGCCTCTGGCCCTGGGCAGCGACACGGGTGGCAGCATCCGCCAACCAGCGTCGTTCTGCGGGCTTGTGGGCATCAAGCCCACCTACGGGCGGGTCTCGCGGTATGGGCTGGTTGCATATGCCAGCAGCCTCGACCAGATCGGGCCGATGGCGACCAACGTCGCCGACGCGGCCCTGGCGCTCGAAGTGATCTGTGGCAGGGACAAGTTTGACGCGACCAGCGCGGATCGGACCGACACAGATTTTTCACGAGACCTTGAGTTGCCCGTGCAAGGCCTGACGCTGGGCGTGCCCGCGCAAGCGCGGCAACTCACGCGTGCCGGTGCCGCGTCGGTCTTTGAGCGCGTGCTGGAAACATACCGCGAACTTGGAGCACGCATCGTCGATGTCGAGATGCCGATGCTCGACGCCTCGGTGCCCGCGTATTACATCGTCGCGACGGCGGAGGCCAGCAGCAACCTTGCACGCTTTGACGGCATCCGCTATGGCCATCGCGCAACTCTCCAGGAGGGCGAGGATCTCTTTGATCTCTACTGCAAGAGCCGCAGCGAAGGATTTGGCAAGGAAGTGCAGCGGCGCATTCTGCTGGGCACGCATGTACTCAGCAGCGGCTATTACGACGCGTACTACAACACCGCTCTCAAAGTCCGACGGCGCATTCTTGAAGAGTTCACGACCGTCTTTCGAGGCGACGCCAGCCGTCCCGCATGCCATGCGATCCTGATGCCCACGACACCAGGCCCGGCATTCAAGATCGGCGAGAAAACCAGCGATCCCCTCGCGATGTACCTCGAAGACGTCTACACCGTCGCGGTGAATCTCGCGGGATTGCCCGCGATGAGCATCCCGGCGGGGGCGGTTGGCGATAAGGGAGCAAGGCTGCCGCTTGGAGTGCAGGTCATTGCGCCGGCTTTCCATGAATCGATCATGCTTCGCATCGCGCGGATGCTCGAACGCGTCGGCTCGATGCCATGATTGTTTCTTGCAGCCAAGCTATCATGTAACAGTGTTGTGGCGGCACAAGATCGCATGCCTTCATCTGTTCCGAACATGGACAGCACGCAGGCAGAAGGAAACGCGGCACCGAGCACGCATGGCCTTCACCTAGTATCGCTTGCAATTTATCTGAGTGTGCAAGCATGCCCGAAACGGCGAGGACAAGCCCGAGATCATTGAGCGCCACGGCCCTTTGGGCGCTGTTGGTCTCTCCTCGCTGGCAATTGTGGTGTGCGGTTCTGGCGGGCATCTTGCTCGGTGTGGGCGGGATTCTGCATAACTGGCAGAAGATTCCCGGCACGCAGGCGCTGCATTGGATGAGTCTGGGGATTGGACTCTTGTTTGGCTGCCACGCTGCGTGGGGCGTGCTCCGAACCGGCAAGTTTGACATCGATGTTCTGATGGTGATCGCGGCGGTGCTGGCCGCGGCGGTTGGTCATCCCGAAGAGGGCGCGCTGCTGTTGTTCCTTTTTACGCTCGCGGGTGCGCTCGAAGACCTGGCGATGGAGCGCACGCAGCGCGAGGTCGAGGCCTTGCACGCGCTGATGCCCAAGGAGGCGCTGGTATGGCGCGACGGCGCATGGATCGAGGCCGATGCTCTGACGCTCGCGACAGGCGAGCGGATCAAGATTCGCGGGGGCGAGCGCGTGCCGGTGGACGCGCGAGTGAGCGAGGGCGCGACCAGCATCGATCAATCGACGATCACCGGCGAATCGATGCCAAGAGATGTGGCGGCGGGCGACGAGATCTTTGCGGGCACGGTCAATGTTGATAATCCGGTCGAGGCGTTGGTGCTCCGCCCCGCAAGCGAGAGCAGCCTTCAGAAGATCATGAATCTGGTGACACGGGCACGCGAGCAGCGTGAGCCGATGCAGCAGGTGATCGACAAGGTCGGCGAGACATATTCGATCGGCGTACTGGTGGTTTCCGTGCTGGTTTTTCTGGTCTGGTGGCTCGTCCTCGGGCGGCCCATCATCGGCATCGACGCGCAGCGCGGTCAAGGCGCGATGATGACGGCAATCACGCTCTTGATCGTCTGCTCCCCCTGCGCCTTGGTCATCGCAACCCCCACCGCGACGCTGGCTGCTATCGCACGCGCTGCTAAAGGAGGCGTGCTCTTCAAGGGAGGCAGCGCCATGGCAAGGCTCGCCAGCGTCGGTGCGATCTGCTTCGACAAGACCGGCACGCTCACCTATGGCAGGCCCCGCATGTACCAGGTCCACCCGGTGGCCTGGTCGGATGCCAACGAGTTGCTGGGTATTGCAGCGGGGCTTGAGGCCGATTCAACCCACCCAATTGCCAGCGCCATAAGGGATGCGGCCAAGGAGCGTGGTGTCGCGGCCGAGGCAATCGACGGGCTCGACACCGTGGTTGCTCGTGGCTTGCAGGGCACGCATCGCGGAGCGCTCGTCCGCCTCGGGCGATACGCCTTCGTTGAGGAGATCATCCCCGTCTGTTTTCGCAATCGCACGAAGGAAGTGCTCCAGCGCATCCAGCAGCGCGGGCACATCGGCGTCGTCATCGCCAAGCAGGACCAGGCAACGCCAGAGGGGGGGCAGGTCGCAGTGCTCATCATGGCAGACGGCGTGCGCCCTGGAGCCGACGAACTGGTCCAGAGCCTGCACGCGCTGGACATCAAACCCTTACGAATGCTCACGGGTGATAATCACGCGACGGCGCAGCGCGTCGCGCAGGGATTGAAACTCGACGCCTTCGACGCAGAATTGCTGCCAGAAGACAAACTCCGCATTGTCAATGAAATGAAACACGAGCAGGCCACGCGCAAACGTGGCGTCGCCCTCGTCGGAGATGGCGTCAACGACGCCCCCGCGCTCGCAACCGCTACCGTCGGCATGGCCATCGGCACCATCGGCACGGCGGCGGCCCTGGAATCCGCCGATGTTGTGCTGCTTTCCGAGACGCTGGCAACCATTCCCTGGGCCATTCGATTGGCAAGACGCACTCGCCAAATCGTCAAGGCCAACTTGTCACTCGCTCTTTCAGTCATCTTCATCATGGCTATTGCGACGCTGGTGGGTTCCTGGCTGCGTCGCCCAGTCCCCCTGGCGATCGGTGTCCTGGCCCATGAAGGTGGGACTGTGATCGTCGTCCTCAACTCACTTCGCCTGCTGTGGTTTGGGCAGGCCCAATCCAGCCAAGCCCCAAATAGCCCACAGATAGGCACCGGACAAACCAGTGAATGGCCAACGACCGCAGTCGCAGCGAGCAGAGAACAGTGAGAAATACGACGTAAGCCATTCAAAATGAACGGCTTGCGAATGTAGATCGCCACAATCTTGCCACTCAATTCCAGACACATTCACATAGCGAGTTTTTCCGGACACATAGGGGGGAAACATCAGGTACAATTCTTTGCAGAATACGGTTTTAAATCCGCCAAGGTTGACGGATCGGGCTTTTCACTGATTCAAGACAATTGGTTCTCGTTGTAGACCAATTCAGGGTGAGGAAAAGGAGCGACCTGTGTTTTCGCAAACCACCGAGTATGCCCTGCGAGCAATGTCCTGCCTTGCACTTGCTCCCGACCAATTGGTCCCCACAACCACCCTGGCCACAATGACCAAGGTGCCCACCAACTACCTCGCCAAAGTGCTCCAGCAACTCGCGGCGGCGAACCTCATCACTGGTCGACGGGGCGTGGGTGGTGGATACAAACTCGCTCGCCCCGCCGATTCCATCAACCTGCTGGATGTGATCAATACTGTCGGCAGCCTGCATCGGATCACCACCTGCCCGCTGGGCCTTGCCAACCACGGACCCAATCTGTGTCCACTGCATCGAAAGATGGACGAAGCGGCGGCCAGCATGATCAAACTGCTGGACGGTGTTTCTCTGAAACAGTTGATCGACACGCCCGGCAGTGTCAACAAACCGCTCTGCGACGCGCGCGCAACCCAGGATGTGACTATTTCCGGTTCGATCCGTGTGCGCCCAACGCCAGCAGCAAACGCGACGAATGGCCAGCATCGCTGAACAAGCTGGCCTTTGCACGCGTTTTTCACCAGACTTTTTCACAAACATCTGGTTTCATTTTTTGTTCGGCTTGCTGGTTCCACCCGCGATCATGGTTTCGACGGCTCGCCGTTGTTGTGCCGGGCGCGTAGTGTTGCTTCCCGGAGGATCACTATGTCGGTGTCGGAGTACGAAATTCAGCGGCGGAACAATCGCGAGACAGTGCGGGCCCTGGGCATGGAGCCCTATGGAGTGCGCACCAAGGACACCGACGAGATCGTTGCGGTCGAAGTTGCTCGCGCGGCCTATGACGAGGCTGCAGATAAGGAGTACGCCACGCGCTCCAAGGAGCCGGGCTTTGTCGATGGTCGTCCAAAGGTTCGAGTTGCCGGGCGGGCCATGTTGCTGCGCGACAATGGCAAACTGATCTGGCTGAACGTGCGGGACCACACGGGCGACGTTCAGGTTGCCGTATCCCAGAAGGACGTGGACGAGCGGTCGTTCGCGTTTGCCAAGGCCAGCGATCTGGGCGACATCATCATCGCGTCGGGACGGCTGATGAAGACCCGAACGGGCGAAGTCACGCTGTGGGCGAATGCCCTCACGCCCGCTGCCAAGTGTTTGGTTGTTCCTCCCTCCAAGCACGAAGGCCTCGAGGATGTCGAGGTGCGATATCGCCAGCGGTACGTGGACCTCTGGGTCAATCCCGAGACGCTTCGCGTCTTCGAGATGCGCAGCCGGATCGTCTCGACGCTCCGTCGATTCATGGAACAGCGCGGCTATCTCGAAGTCGAAACCCCGATGCTCCAGTCGCTCGCGGGCGGCGCTGCGGCGCGCCCATTCATCACCAAGATGAACGCGCTCGACATCAGCCTCTACATGCGCATCGCGCCCGAACTTTTTCTGAAGCGCCTGCTTGTGGGCGGTTTTCCCAGGGTTTATGAGATCAATCGCAACTTCCGCAACGAGGGCCTCGACAAGCAGCACAATCCAGAGTTCACGATGATGGAGGCCTACCACGCCTTCGGCGATATGCAAACTGTGATGGAACTGACCGAGAGCGCGATTCGCGAGTGCGCAGGCACCCTCGTGTTGCACACGCCCTCTCTCCGGGCCGAGTCGGCGGCGGGCGATATCGTGCTTTCGTTTGGCGATCTTCGCATCAACTACTCCAAGCCCTTTGCGCGTCGTTCCTACGCGGACCTCTTTGAACAGGCCTATGGATTCCCGATGAGCAAGGTTTCCATGGCCCGCGAGCGACTCATCGCAGAGAAGCCCCACGGGGGCGCGGAATGGCGCAAGGTGGTTGAGGGCATGGACGATGTATTGGTTATCAATGAACTCTTCGAGGACAAGCAGCAAGGCGGCGAAGCCCGGCTTGATCCCAATGTGCCCACATTCATCACGCACTACCCCAGTGCGATCAGCCCGCTCACACGTCCCAACCGAGAGAACCCGGCAATCGCCGATCGTGCCGATCTTTTCATCGCCGGAATGGAGATCGCGCCTCACTACACCGAGCTGAACGACCCCGACATCCAAGAGGCCAAGTTCCGCGAGCAACTCAAGGGCATCGACGCGGACAAGAACGCTGAGGAAAACACCTTCCGCACCATGGACCACGACTTCCTTCGCGCGCTGAAAGTTGGCATGCCTCCCGCTGGCGGCATGGGCATGGGCGTCGATCGTCTCGCGATGATTCTCACGAATCAGCGCACGATCCGGGATGTCGTGCTGTTCCCCCTCATGCGCCCCGAGGCGTAGGCGCAAGTGTCCGGCACTTCATCAGACTCGGGCATCTCGCAAGGCAGGGCGTTGATTCAGCTATCTGGCTAATGCCCGCTGCCGCCCTTCTTCTCGGTCTTCTTGCCGTCCTTGGCATCCTTTGCCTTCTTGGTGCGGTCGTCGATGGTCTTGTTCACGATTGGCTTGGCGGTGCTGTTGAGCACCGGCTTTTTCTTGTCCTTACCGTCTTTCGCATCGCCAGTGCCATGTCCGCCCCCCCCGCCTTTGTCTGCTGGCTCGGCCTTGGCGTGGGCATCATCTGCGGCATGGCCGCCATGCGCACCATGTGCATCGTGCAACTCTGGACCAGGAAGGCCGGACTTCTGGAAGTCAAAGGGTTCCACGGCTCCGCTTGCGACGCTCGTGGGTCGAAGGAAGACAACCCATCCCCAGCAGGCCGCAGCGATGACAAGCGTGTAGACCCCTACCAGCCCCAGGGCGTGACGCGTTGACGCGGGCTTCTTCGCGATCGGCTTGCTGAGCATGGAAACGCCTTGAAGCAACTTTGGCTCCAGGCGCGACCAGATCCAGTTGCCAGCCGCCTTCGCATTTGGCGCAGCGTGCGTGACAGCCGAGGCTGTCGCTGCGCTGCTCTTCGTCGATGGATCTGGTGCTGCATTCTTGGTGTCGCTGCTTCCTGCTCCGCTCTCTGAAACAGGCTTGACGACCGGAGCCGCGGGTGTTTCCGCCGCGATCATTTCGCTTGCGGTTTCGGCGATTGCGCGGTCAAGGTCGGCGAGCAACTCTTCTGCCTGTGCCGGGTCGACGGGGGTCGCGCGCGATGCTGCGGGAGCCTTGATGGCCTCTTCGATAGCCGCGTCCTGCGCCGCTATCGCTTCGGGAGTAGCGCTTTCGGGCGCGAGCCACTGGTTGACGAAAGACTCTTTGGCCTCTGCGAGTGGGTCCTCGTTGACAACTTCCTCGATGAGTTCTTCGTCCAGAACATCGTTCAGTAGATCGTCGAGATTGTCGAGTGATTCGACCGGCGAATCGTCAAGCATATCACTTGCGACATCATCAAGGACATCGCGTTGGACATCACTTGTGGATTCGGATTCACCTTCGAGGCCCGCCTCGTCTTGCTGCCCGTCTGGCTCCTCGTCCAGCAGTTCCTGTTCCGCAAGCGATGCGTCCAGTGCGTCAGTCGGCGCGACATCTTGGCTCACCATCTCGGGCAATGTCGAGTCTGCGCCGGGCAAAGCATCTGATTGTTCGCTTTGTTCCTGCTCACTCAAGTTGGCACGGGCTTCGTCGAACGCCAACTCCAGCGCAGCGATGTCCGTCTCGACCGCCCTGGCCGGCTCTTCCATCGCCAACGCAACCTTGCGCTGCGTGGTATCCAACTGATCCAGCAGCTCGTCCAATTGCTGATCCATATTCAGCGACTCATCACTCGCGCGCACGACATCGCTCACCCCAGAGTCTGGGTTTGAGACAGACCCCGCAATGGGGCCCGGCGACGTTGTCGCTGGCGAAGATGGCTCCGGTAATAACATGATCTTGAGGACTCGGGCAAGTCCGATACAGTTCGCCCGCCTAGAGACGCTGCCAAGGATCATCGGGTGTTAGGGCGCTTGGCTGGAGCCTTTGCCGAACCACGGCCGGGCCAGATGGCGGGTCGATGGGTTGTGTTGGCCGATGTGCATGGGTCATGTGGTGTATATACCGGCAGTGGAACCACCTGCAACAGGAAGTTCGTTATCCATTCTCGGACCGGAGGCACACCATGCCGCGAGGGTGAAAAGGCTGGAGGTGGGCGATGTGGTGGGCCTGCGGAATGGGCGCGGGCTCGTGGCGGAGGCAATTATCGCGGCGATCACCAAGTCCAAGCGGGGTGATTGGGAAGTTCAGGTGACGGTCGGGCGGAGCGCCGTTGCCGAGAGGGCCAAGCCCAGCATCCATGTCTTCACAAGTCCACCCAAGGGCGAACATCTGGAAACCATGATCGACGGGCTCTCGCAGGTGGGTGTGACATCATGGACACCCTTGCGCACGCAGCGCACGATTGTCGATCCGCGCCCTGGCAAGATCGAGAGGTTGGCGCGCGTGTGCGAGGAATCGCTCAAGCAGTGTGGGCGTGCATGGCTGCTGGAGATTGGTGCGACGACAGACTTTGCGATTGTCCTTGCACAGGAATCAAACAAAGGCATCGTGATCGTGGCAGACCAATCCGGCACTCCGTGGATTGATTGCGGCATCAACGCCAGCACAGTATCGTTCACACACAGCCTCGAAGTGCTTGTCGGCCCAGAGGGTGGATGGAGCGAAGCAGAACTCGCCATGGCGCGCGATGCCAAGGCGGTCATCGCCAGTTTCGGCCCGCACGCGATGCGAATCGAAACCGCGAGCGTGGTCGCCGCCGCGAGTGTCGCGATGGGCACGCGCTGAGCGTCCGTATGGATGGAAGTCACAGGATAATTATCACGGCTGCTGCGGCACAGGCGGCGCTGGCGACGGGGCCGGGCGCAGCATCGCACGCAGTTCGTTGGCGATCGTGGCCTCGTCTAGCAAGCGCCCTTCGAGTGTGATGACGCCAATCAACTGCTGGCGATCATCGATAACAACCAGCCCGGTGCTCTGGGCAGGAGCCAGTTGGTGCAACGTCTCCGTGCCCGCTCCGGTCCAGAGGACCTGAGGCGGGGTCGCTCCGCGAGCCAGGGCGGCGGCGGTCCATCGTCCTTCGAGCGCGCCAATTCGTTCGCGTGACACGTCGCGCAACTCAAGCACGCCGACGACGCGGGCAATCAACTTGGGCGAACCAACTAGGGCCTGGGCGTGCTGGGCATCCAGTTCCTGCACCAGTCGGGCCACGCCCCGATACGCACGCAGCGCCGCTTCGAGATTGGTCTGGTCGCAGGACGCGGACACAAGCACCAGACCCGCAGCAACAACGCTCGGTTCGCGTGCGGCGTTGCCCGCTTCACGCAGGCCATCGGCGAGCGACCACCCTTCGAGGTCCTTGGACATCAAGCCCAGCGTGGGCACCGATTGGCCTGATTCGATCTTGCGGCGCAGTGGCTTCAAATCTGCTGCGCTGGCGAGTTTTGTGCGACCTTCCAATGCCAATGGCCATGTCGAAGGCTCTTCAACTACCTGTCTCACAACAGTTGCGCGCACGACCTGGCCGTTTCCGAGGGAGAACTCGAAGGCGAGCAGGCGCGCGGTTGCTGCGTCGAGGTCGATCGATGCTGCCTGCTGGTCCAGCGTGCCACGCAATTGGACGGAACGTCCGTCCTTTGCTCGCTCAACTTCGCTCCAGACGCATCGACGCACGTCCCACCGAAAGGGCTGCTTCCCTGCATCGTCTTGACCAAACGCCAGGGCGATCTGAGGTAGTGGCGATTGTGGAAGCCATTGCAGCAGGCCGCCCCCGCCCCCGCCACCCCCGCTGCCTGAGAGGCCTCCCGCGATGACGTGTTCTGTATACGTGGTCGGGTTGTCCGCGCGGGCGAGCACGAGTCGGTCGCCCTGCGCCCATGCAATCGCACGCCCGGCATCGATGCGCAAACGGGCAACTCGCGGCGACGCATCGTCGTCCGTACCCGGATCGATGCGCAACCACAGGTCGGTTCCAACCACGGGCGAGCCAGCACCTGCCACTTCAAATCGAATCAGTTCGACCACTGCTTTGTCGCTATAGGCATCACGAAGCGCGAGCAACCAGTCGGCGAACGAACGCTCGGCTGGGCCGGTCGGCTGAAAAGGCATGTCGATATGCGTCTCATTGGACACAATTTGCGCGCACGTCACTGGCAAAGCCATCCAAGACGCGGCGCTTGCCATGCACGCACGTACGAGAATCGCACGAATATCGATCATTCGCAACGGTAGCGAGGCATAGGCCCGATCAGGCGTGGTTCGCCAGTGCATCGAGCAGTTCGCGCACCGTCCGCCCACGAGCCGCGGATCCTGGCACAACCATGTCTGGAAGTAGTTGGGCGAGCGGCCCGAGCACGAAGACCCGCTGATGCATGCGAGAGTGAGGCAGTTCGAGCGCGGGCGTCGTTCCATCATCGCTGGCCACCATGTCGTCGTACAACACAAGATCAAGGTCCAGCGTTCGGGCCAGATTGCGGCCATTCGGGCGGCGCTCGCGTCCGAAAGCGCGTTCAATCTCCAGCAGCATCGCAAGCAGGCCCCGAGGCGTGAGCATGGTTCGTAGGGCGGCGCAGGCGTTCACGTACGGGGGTTGACCAGAACTTCCCGGGCCCTCCGCTGGCGTGACTACGAATCGTGAAACGCCCAGCAGAGTCGTGAGGGGCAGCCTGCCCAGACTATCAATCGCGGCATGAAGTGTCGATGCAGGGTCGCCGACGCGCGAAGGCAGATTGGCCCCCAACGCGATCGCGGCGATGGATGGGGCAGGAATGGATATCCCGCCAAGCGATCGTGCGGCGCGCGCCAGTGGTTTCATATCACCAAGCGTACCGTATGAAAAATCGCGGGCAGACATGCTTAGAAGATGAACTGGAACTGCAAGCGGAAGTAGAACTGGTCGTCTGTCGCGGCCAGCAAGCCGTTGTTTACGGCAGGAAATACAACATCCGAGCTTCCAGCCTGTTCGTCCAAAGCCCAGGTCAGGTCCGACGTGATCTTCGCGGCATGGCTCTCGGGAAAGAGGTAGTAGTTGGCACCGATGGTCACTTCGTTGAAATCATCGCCATTGGGGCGGTCGTCGTCGGGCAGGATCAAGCTGTATCGCGCGAAGAGTTCGGTTTCAGGCGCGACGAACATCCCGCCCTGGGCGACCAAACCCATGTCGTCAAATTCATTGACGGTATTGTCGACACGACGGCCCATGAACGCGATGAACGTGTTCCAGCCGTCGCCTTTACTAAAGAAATCGATCGTGTACGAGAAGTTTGAGTAGTCGATTGTGCCGCCGGTCTCGCCACCATCTTGCCAGTGCAGCGCGATGCGAGCAGCGCCTGCGTACGCCCCGCCCTGGAAGCCCGTGAACTGCTCGGTCTCCTGCCACCTCCCGGCCCACTTGAACTCCGCGCTGGCCGTGATGGCATAGTCTGCCTCGGCGAAGGACTCAAAGTCTGTGTTGATCGTTCTTAGACCGTCTCCAAAGCCGCCCACGACTCGAGTGGATTGTCCGGTCCACCCGACTTCGACACCTTGTGAGCGATCCTGCGTGAAAACAGCGTTGGCGGTGCTTCGCTCCACAGCCAGTTGACGCGTGGCGTTGATCAATTCTTCACGGAGGAATGGCATCTTGAGCTGCCCGAAGCGGACAGCGACCTGCTCACTGGCTTTCCACATTCCAAACGCATCCACCAAACGCATCGTGCCCGCGGCGGCATCGCCAGACACCTGGTAACTAAGGTCCTTGTTGAGATTGCCCCTCATGATCAAGCGAGCACGCCGATTCGAAAAACCACTCGTCCACTCTTCGCTGTCGTCCGGCGCGTCCTGACGGTTGTTCAAGGTGTAGCGAGTCTGCACGTATCCCGCGAAGTCCAGAACCGCATCGCTAGAAGATATCTGGAGGTTGGGCACGCTTGGTTTTGCCACAGCACCCTGCCCGAAGGCACATGGCACTGACAGCAATACCGCGCCGTACCGAGCCAGAATTCCGAATAGAGATCGTGGAATCGCCATCGTGGGCCTCCGAACGGCCATGCTAGCAGCAGTGGGTAGCGAAGGCTTGCAGCGGCTCCGCTTCAGCCCATGCCCGGGAGATGCTTATCGATCCAATCGTCCTGGCGGAGGACGCTGGCGCGGTTGCGTCGATCGTGTGCTTCGTTGCGGCGCTGGCACCATCGCAACAGCGTGCGCATGCCCGGCGCGCCCGTCAGTTCCGGACCGCTGCTGCGCTCGCGGGCGAGGCGGCCCGCCCACTTTGCGAACTTGCGCACAAGTTCGTCCTCGAGACTGACAAAGATCTGGGCGCTGCCGGGATCGCCCTGGCGACCGGCGCGTCCGATGAACTGACGGTCGATGCGTTTCGCGCCGTGCATTTCAGTGAGCATGACGTGCAGTCCGCCCGCACGCAGGGCCGCGTCATCCAGTTTGATGTCGGTACCGCGACCGGCCATGTTGGTGGCGACGGTCACGCTCGCGGAGCGTTCGCTGGTGCCGCCGTGCCCGGCTTGGGCAATCAGGTTGGCCTCGTCCTTGTCAAAGTTGGCGTTGAGGACCTGATGAGGAATTCCCCGCTGTTCGAGCATGCGGGCCAGATGCTCGCTGCTGGCGATGGATCGCGAACCGATTAGGACGGGTTGCCCCTTGGCGTTGCGTGCGGCGATCTCATCAGCGATCGCTGCCCACTTATCCCGAGCCGTGCGAAAAATCCGGACTGGCATCTCGGCGCGCTGGCTGGGGCGATTGGTGGGTATCAGCATCACCGGGCGGCTGTAGGTGTTTTCGATCTCGCTCGTCGCGTCTGCGGCGGTACCCGTCATGCCGCACAGGAACGGATAACTGCGGAAGTAACGCTGGAAGCTCAGGCGAGCAAGTGTTTCTCTATCCGCAGTGACATCGACGGCTTCCTTGGCCTCGACAGATTGATGAAGACCATGCTCCCAACTTCGGTCGGCGAGGAATCGCCCCGTGTATTCATCGACAATAACAACCTTGCCATCCACGATTTCGTACTGCTGGCCACGCACATAGCAGTGCCGCGCAATCAGGGCTTGACGAATCAATTCCTCGGCGCGGCGAGTCGCCTTGAAGAGCGGCTGTCCGCCCCGCGCAAGATGCTGCGAGAAAATCTGCTCGAGGCGCTGCTGGCCACGGAACTTGATCGTCGCCTTGCGCAGCACCGGCTCGATCTCGTAGTCGTTGCCTTCGTCGAGTTTCTGCGCGAGGGCTGCGGCCTCCATGTAGACCTTGGCCATGTCATCCTCGCGCCGGGCGCGAGCGATGATCAGCGGCACGACACCCTCGTCGATCAGCACAGCATCCGCCTCGTCAACGATCGCTGCGTGCAAGCCCGGCACCATCGGGAGAATCCCGCGTCCCTCGCCCATGCGCGCCCCGCCCGATGCCTCCAGGCCCGATTGAAGCGTCCGGGCCATCCAGGGCGTGCGCGCCTGGCCCAGACGAATCTGATCGCGCAGCCAGTCGGCGACGATCTGCTTGGGCGTGCCATAGACGATCTCGCGCGCATAGATCTGAAAGCGTTCGTCGCTCTGCGTTTCCTGCACGATCGCGCCAACGCGAATGCCGCACCGCTTGTAGATGCACTCCCGGCTCTGCGCGTCGCGCTGTGCCAGGTAGTCGTTGACCGTCAGCACATGCACCTTGCGATGGTGCCACGCGATGAGCGGCGCGGCGATGCTGGCTGTCAGCGTCTTGCCCTCGCCCGTTAACATTTCGATCACGCGCCCGTGGTACATCGCCAGCGCGCCCATAATCTGCACAGGAAACGGTTCTTCGCCGGTTTCCCGGCGCGCCAACTCACGGATCAGCGCAAGCGACTGATCCACATGCTCACGCTGCTGACGCCTCCGAACGAACACTTCTCGAATGTCTTCGACCGCCTGATTGAGCACGGCGTCGGACATGCCCCGCGTGGCCTTGCTTCGATCAGCAATTGCATTGGCACGATGCAACAACTCTCCGGCCCGAATCCGAGTCCGATCCAGCGAAACCCGCGCGCGAATCGCCATCGAGTCGATGCCCTTGGGCACTACTGGCTTCAGCCGGCGCGTCCGCAGCGACTCGTACAACGCCACGTAGTTGGTAATCGGGTATCCGGACATGCGTCAGACCTTTGCCCGTCCCTGCAGCGCCTTCTCCAGACGATCCAGCCACTGCACCAGCAGCGGACGACTGGGCAGCGTGAAGCGCAGGCTCACTCGCTCGCCAGGCAGGCCCACCGACTTGGCGACCTCGCCCTCGCCAGACTTTGAAACAAACAACGCATTGAAGACCCGGTCCTTCGCAATCGCCTGGCCTTGCGGGCCCTGCTCGCCCGCGATCGTCCCCCCGCCCTGGAAGAGCAACGCCTGATGCGGCACATCCTTGCGCGCCGAAACCGGAATGCGCGAGGGCACACCCTGGATCACTTCGTGAACCCGAGACACGCGGCGCATTTCAACGCGATACTGCTCGGGAGGCATCGAAGCAAGCCAGTCGGCTTCCGTCTGCGACAGCGACGCGGCTACACGCAGGTCGGTGTCATCCACCACCTCGCACAAGGGCGAACTTTCCGGCATGAACACACCAACCCGCCCCAGCGCCTCGCCCAACACCACCACGCCATCATGCGGGGCACGAACCACGAGTTTGTCCACCTTTGACTGGGCCACGTCTCGGGCCTTGCCAATGGTCGCTACATATTCCCGCGCAACTTGTTCCTCTGCGGGCGAGCGTGCGGCGGCCTGCTGCTCTCTTGCGATGGCCTCGCCAAGCTGAGCCTTCGCCAGTTCGAGCCGAGCACGCAACTCATCGTTCTCGAGCGTGACGACAGGCTCGCCCGCCCGAACCCGCTGGCCCGGACGCACATGCACTTGGGAGAGAAAACCGTCCGATCCCGTGAAGAGTTGTGCCGTGTGCTGACTCTCGACGACCCCGCTCGCGCGCCGGTAATCCGGGAATCGCACGAGCCCCAGCAGGATGAGTCCTCCCGCGACCATCGTGAGCGTTGCACCAATCGCTCGCCCGCGTTTGTGCGTTAGTTGTGCGCTGGTTGCCAGCCAATGCACCAACTGCCCAACGGGCAGAATGAACCACATCGCCGCCGTCCACACCGCAAGAATGACTCCAAGGCCAAACATCTTGCCCAGGACATACAGGGTCACGGAGATAAAGATGAAAACTCGATACGCCATGGCAAGCACGCCATAGACGAGCAGGATCAGCGCCTCGCGCGGATCGCTGGTCGGCTGCTGTGGCTGCTCGACGCGATACACATGTTTCTGGAACAGGAACTTGAGCATCTGCATCGAGCGCTGCATGAGATTGGGCACGCCCAGGAGATCGCTCAGGATGAAGTAGCCGTCAAACCGCATCAGCGGATTGGCATTGAAGACGATAGTGCTGATGCTCGCCGTGAGCATCGCGTTGTAGGCCAGTTGGTGTACGACCCCGGGGTTATCGCGCGTGGCGAGCCAAACGAATGCCGCGACGGCGGCGGCAAACAACTCGAACATCATACCGCCCGCCGCGACCACCACGCGCTGCCACTTGCTGGGGAAACTCCACGCGGAAGAACAGTCGACAAATGGCGAGGGAATCAGGACGAGCATCATCGCGCCCAGGACGGGCACCTGGCCGCCAAAGCGCTTGGTCAGCACGCCGTGTCCGAACTCGTGCCAGAGTTTGAGCACGATGAAGGAGATACCTATGAAAATCCAATTGCTCGGCGCGATCGCGGAGTCAAAGCCGCCCACCAATGTCTTCCAGTTCGGGATCAATGCCGTGAGGGCCGCGATGATTACACCAAGCCAGATGACCAGACCAACGCGAGAAAGCATCGGGCGCAGCACCGGCTCAACCGTGTTCAGCAACCCGTTGGGATTGAAAAGCGGCACGCGGAAGTACATCAAGCCGATGGCCTGACCAATTGCCTTCTTCTTGAATCGGTCGCGACCGCGCGACAACAACTGGTCGGTCTCGGGCGGCACGTCGGCCTGCAGCAGGTTGCCGCCATAGAGCTGGCCCATCACCTGAATGACATCGTTCTGCGTCAGTGCGTCGTCGCCATGGCGGGCCAGGTTCAGTTGCCACACCTCGTCCACAGTGCGCGAGCCGTCGAGCAGACCGACAAACTCGTACTGAACCGGGCTCAAGCGATAAAAGGCGTTCGACGATGGATCGTGGGCGACATGCCACCGCCCGCCCTGGAAACGCTGACGCGTGATCTGAACGTGCGGGCGCAGGCGCGGCTTGAGTGCTCGCACGCGATGCCAGAAGGGCGAGAATGTGTTGCGTTCACTCATGAATAAAGGCACGAAGTAAAAGAGGGACAAAAGGACTAGGCGGTTCTGGTGTTGCCAGCGCCATGGCGGGCTACTACCACCAGAGCCAGACCCGCATCTGGTCCACGATGCGCCGTGAGAGAATCCACGCGAAACTTCTCCGCTCGGAATTGAACTTGGCTTGGCCCTCAAGCCCCGGGAGCAGCCACCGGCGTTCCACATCCGTCATCCGCTCGGGATTCGCGAACGACGCTCGCACTTCGAACGCGTTCACGCCGCCCTCGGCTTGGCTGAGGGGCACGATCTGATCCACGACAAACGCAACCGCCTTGCTGGGGTCAGCCTTCGGGCTGATCTCTCCGGTCTGGCCCACCTGGATGAAACTGATGTCGCGATCATCAACCTTTGCGACCACCTTCATCGAAGCCAGGTCCGCGACCTCGATCATCGGATCGCCCAGTTTCACCGTCGAACCCAGTCGCTCGCGGATGTCGGGGGAGACGATGGTGCCCTCAATGGGCGAGCGAATGGTGCTTTTCTGAATCTGCAGCGCCGCAAGCCCCATGCGAGCACGGGCCTGATCTGCCCGGGCCCGGCTCTGGGCCGCCGTTGCGTTGTCGCCCTTGCGCAGCGCGTCGTCGGCCTGCTTGTCATACTGAGCATACTGGGCGCGAGCCTCAAGCTCGCTCAGTTGCAGTTCCTTGATATCCAGTTGAGCCAGCACCTGATCCTTCGTGACCCGAGCGCCCGAGCGAATTTCCTCTGGGATGCTCTCAAGCAGACCAGACACGGGCGCCGCGATCAATCGGTGTTGCTGCGCCTTGAGGCTCATCGGCGCGCCCACGCGATAGGTGGTCTTGCCAAAGAAGAGCACGCCCGTTGCGAGCATGATCGCGATGCCCGCGGCTTTCCACGCGGTGTGCGTTGGTCCCACAACCCACGCAGCGCTTCGCAGCGAACTGTCCCACGCCCGCAGCGCCAGGTTGCGATCATCGCTTGCCCGCACAGCCAGCACCGGTGCTACCAGGTCCAGCGTCGCCTGCATGAGTTCGACCAGCGGCGCATCCAGTTTGGCGTTCTGGCCCGCCTCCACCAAAAGCACGCCCGCAATCCGTTCGCCCCGCGCGTCGACCACGCGAAGCGGCAGGCTCGCGACCTTGAGGTGCGCGTCGTTGCGCGCCAGGTCGCGGTGCGCGTGCGTCACGCTCTGTGCCAGGGCCGGGTCTGCGCCCGCGCCCGTTGCGGGCGGAGCGGGAAACAACACTGGCTGTTCCTGATCCAGGCACTCTTCCATCGCCGACTCGATCTTCCGACACATCTCCAGGCGTCGGTCGATGTGCTCTGTATCGCTGATCGCACGAAGGTGAACGTTGTACGCGTCGCGCGTTGTGCCGACGCTGCGCTGCGATTCGTTGTTCGCTCGCCCGGGCCAGCGCGAGGGCGAGCCGGGCACCCAGCCCAGTGCGGCCCGGTCCACCGACAACTGCCGGCACAGATCGTTCACCAACTGGAACGACGCGGCTTTGAATCCGGTGGTGGCATTGATCGATGCGATGAGCCGGCCCGCGAGGTCCAGCGCCGCCGTGCCCTGGCGCGTGCGCCGCAGCGCCTGTTGTGCCTCGTGGGTGAAGACATATCCCACGAGCATTTCAACAATAGCAAGCGTGGTCTGGAGCGCCTGTCGTGAAGTCGTTTCGCCCACCAGTGTGATCACATGTTGAATCGGGCGCGTGGGAGACTCGTGCGAAAGGCCGCTGGGAATCGGGGCCGCGATCACAAAACCTTTGGCTTGCGTGCCTGTGTACAACTGCTCTTCGTCGAGCGAGAAGACCTGCAACTGGCGCGAGGCCGCGACGGTGCGGGCCGCCGCATGCACTTCCTTGGTGCGCTCGATGCTTGTGGCATCCACCTTGGAAGGATCGACCAATTCTTCCAGAGGACGCAGGGGTTTGCCCTGCGGGTCGATGATGTCCGCCGCGAATGGCCAGACCTGCGCAGGCTTGACTTCCGCGGAGTTCTGTTCTTGCGAACCGACGACGCTGAAGAGCACTCCCTGGCGAGCGTTGCTAACCAGGCCCAGCGTTGATAGCAGCCGCAGCAGGAACACACGATCATCGGGTAATGGCTGCGACAACTCCGCGACCACCCGATGCCAACCTGGGCTCTTGATATTGGAAACGTCGATCACTTGGCAACGCCCTCCGCCAATTGCTTGACATTGTTCAGGCCACCGGGCGCAGCCGCGCCGCCCGAGGCCGCCGTGATGCCCGGCATCTGCGCCGCTTCGGGCTGCGTGAATCGCACCCACAACGCCTCGCCCGCGAGCAGGCGCGTCGTGCCTGCCGGCGCTGGAGGATTGGGAACTTCCACTCGAATGCGCCGCGTCCGACTTGCCGGGTCAGCGGTTGGTGAAACTTCGATAACTTTTCCTTCGATGATCCGCGGCACACCAGCAACCGACGCCAGTGCCCACGCCTTGGAACCCACGGTCATTTCCCACGTGCGTTGGTCGTCCGTCGGCGCAGGCACGTCAACCCAGAGAGGATCGACATCAACCACGCGCACGACCTTTTCATTGCCACCCACCACCTGCCCCAGGTCGGCGTTCACCAGATCGATGCTGCCATCAAACGGGGCCACGATGTCGTATCGCGTCACGCGCTCGGCAAGGCGCTCCAGTTGAATCTTCTCCTGAAGGTCGTTGCTGAGCGCCAATTCCCAGTCGATCCCCGCGACCTGCGCCTGCAAGCGCGCGCGATCCACTTCTTGTGTGCCCGACGCGCCGCGTGCATACGCCTCGCGCGTGCGGTTATATTCCACATCCGACAGTTCCATTGCAGCCTTGGCCCGGTCAACCGCAAGGGGCTTGGCCACCCGCTCTTCCTGCAACTTCAGCAGAATGCGATCTTCTGCGTCGTCTCCCTTGACGATCACTTCGCCCTTCTTCACATCCATGCCGCCACGCTTGACGAGTTCCTTGACCGTTGTCGCACTCACATTCGTGGGCAGCGAGAACCCCAACACAGCGTCTTGGCTGGGGCGAGAAACACCCTTGGTGCCCGAATACGCGCCCAGCAGCGTGGTCCACTCGCGCTCGTTGAGACTATTGCGGGTTGCGCTCAAGCCTGGTGCGGGGGAGGAGGCGGGAACGGAGGTGAGCACGGGGGGAGCCGCCGGCATCTGGCCCCTGGCCACGCTCGCGCACGTCCCGGCAACGATAAAAGTCATCACTACCGCTTGCTTCCAACTTCGCGCCAAATGCCACATGCGCATGAATCCTCATTCTGGCGGTCGTGCTGCGCGACCGCCGCAAATCCCCTGGCCTCAGACACTTGAAGCCGTTGCTTCACGTCGATTGGCGACTGTTCCTACTTCCAATTCGCATCAATTGTATGAAGGGCCGCCCCGACGGCCTCGCGTTACCCACAGTCTGTACGCAGGGTCCGCGATCAAGCGTCTCTCGCTGCATCAATATACGCCAGTGACCCCACCCGATGTTCCCTCTGCCTCGTGAGTACAAGGGGAATCCCCCACAAAACGCAAACGCGATTCAGGACTCGGAATTCTGACTGCAACACCGCTATCCTCGCAGTTCCCTCAATACTTGCTGGCGTGCCCACTTTGGCCCGCCTCGTCAGCCCAATAGTCCCCACAGGATCCTCCCAGTGCCCACCATGACGCCCGTTCGTTCTGCCCGTCGGGAAATGATGCTCAAGGAACTCGCCGCGTTTGGTGGCAAACCCATCTCCGACAAACCCATTCCCTTCATGTCCACCGCCCTCACCCAGGAAGACAAAGACGCCGTGATGGCCGTCCTCAACAGCGGCATGCTCCGGGCGGCCAAGAAGTGTGAAGAGCTCGAGCAGCGCTGGGCCCAGATGACCAGCGCTCAGTACGCCATGACCTGTGCCAACGGCACCTGCGCCCTCCAACTCGCCTACGAACCGCTGATCCAGCCCGGCGATGATGTCCTGGTTCCCGCCTGGAGCTACATCGCCACTGCAAGCATGCTCGTCGCCCGCGGGGCCAACCCGATCTTCGTCGATGCCCTGCCTGATACGTGCCAGATCGACATGGAAGACGCTGCCCGCAAGGTCACCCGCAATACCACCGCGATCGCCGCGACCCATCTCTATGGCTGCCCGGTCGATATCGATGCGGTTGAGACTCTCGCCGACAAGCACAACCTTTCGGTGATCTACGACGCGGCACAGGCCCACCTCGCCACCTATCAGGGCAAAGGCCTGGGCGAGTTTGGCGATGCGGTGACGTACTCGATGTACGCCACCAAGAACCTGGCGACCGGCGAAGGTGGCCTGATCACCTGCAACGAAGAAAGCCTGGCGCACGAGATTCAACTGCTCCGCAGCCATGGCGAAACCGAGAAGTACCTGCACGAACAGGTCGGGTACAACTACCGCCTCAACGACATGGCTGGTGCCATCGGCTGTTCTCGTTTGGATCGCCTCGCCGACCAGACCGCCGCCCGCCAGCGCAATGCCGCAAAGTACGATCGCCTGGTGAGCGCAATCGATGGACTCTCTGCCCCCGTAATCACTCCCGATGGCGTGTCCGTCTATCACCTCTATGTAATTCAAATGAATCTGGCGAGCTTTGCCTGCACTCGTGACGAGTTCGCAGCGGCTCTCAAGGCCGAAGGCGTGCCCACCGCGGTGCACTACCCCCGCAGCCTGCCCAACCAGCCGGCCTTCGAGGCGATGAATCGTCACGATACGCCCGTCGCCGATGCTCTTGCGAACAAGATCTTGGCTCTGCCCATGCACCACGACCTCACCGATGACCATATCCGCATCGTCGGCGAAGCCCTCAACCGCGTCGCCGAGGCATATCGGGCCTGAGCACATGAGCAGTTGACCCTGCGTCTCCTGCGACTATTCAAGAAGCCACAGCGCAGCGTGAGCAAACCGTGTTCTTGCACCTTCTGTGGCTTCTGTTTTTTTGTGAAGACGCGCCGCAAGGAGATCGCGGCGCAAGGCGGTCACGGGGCAAGCGGTCACTTGCCGAACACAAACTGACCGCCATTCCAATCCAGGCTCACGCGATCTCCATCGCCAAACTCGCCCGACAGAATCCGCGTGGCCATGGCATTCTCGATGCGCTGCTGGATGGTGCGCTTGAGCGGGCGGGCACCAAAGATCGGATCCCATCCCTCGCTCGCCAGTTGCAACTTTGCGGCATCGGATAGTTCCAGCGCGATGCCGCGCTCCCCAAGCCGCTTGCGCAATCGCGCCAGTTGAATCTCAACTATCGAGCCCAGCGCCTCACGCCGCAACTGGTGGAAGACAACCACTTCGTCGATGCGGTTGAGCAGTTCTGGCCTCATCAGCCCGCCGCTCATCTGCGTCGCTGCTCTGCTCATGACCTCACGCACCCGCGCGGGCAATCCCGCCGCCCTGCCTATTTCCTCCGCGACCATGCCCGCCGGTCCACTCTTGAGCATTTCTCGGATCGCCGCCTCGATCTCCCAATCCTCCGCGCCGCCCGCCGCCAGTTCCTGAATCTGCGCACTGCCATAGTTGCTCGTCATCACCACGAGCGCGTTGCGGAAGTCCACGGTCCTTCCCTGCCCGTCGGTCAATCGCCCGTCGTCGAGCACCTGCAGCAGAATATTGAATACGTCCTGGTGTGCCTTCTCGATCTCGTCGAGCAGTACCACGCAGTAGGGCCTGCGACGAACTGTCTCCGTCAATTGCCCGCCCTCGTCATACCCCACATAGCCTGGCGGCGCGCCGATCAGCCGCGATACGGCGTGCTTCTCGCCATACTCGCTCATGTCGATTCGCACCATCGCCTCTTCGGTATCAAACAGAAATTCCGCAAGTGCCTTGCACGTTTCCGTCTTGCCCACGCCCGTCGGCCCAAGAAAAAGGAAACTGCCGATGGGACGATTCGGGTCCGATATGCCCGCTCGCGAGCGTCGCACCGCGTCACTCACCGCCTTGAGCGCGTGCTGCTGCCCGATCACGCGCTTGGACAGTTGTTCTTCCATCCGCGTAAGTTTGTCTCGCTCGCTCTCGACCAGTCGCGTCACTGGAATGCCCGTCCACCGCGCGACAATCTGCGCAATCGCTTGCGCATCAACTTCCTCCTGCACCAGTGTGTCGCCCTTGCTCCTGCGCAGGATCATCGCTGCCTCGGCGCTCTTGAGATTGGCCTCCAATTCGCGCATGTCGCCATAGCGAATGCGGGCCGCGGCCTCAAGCTGCCCCGCCCGCTGTGCCCGCTCAAGTTCCACCTGCTTCGATGCCATTTGCTCCTTGATGTCCTTGACCCCGTCAAGTTCCTTCTTCTCCGCTTCCCATCGGAAAGTCAGCGCCCGATTCTGCTCCTGCAACTCCGCAAGCTCCCTCTCGACGCGATCAAGTTCGCGTGCCGTCCCGTCCGCGCGCGTGCCGCCGCTCTTTTTCTCCTCGCCCGCCCGCTCGCCAACCCATTCACTGGCCCGCTCGCTCGCCTCAATTTTGAGCGCCTCTCGTTCGATTTCCAACTGCATGATCCGCCGGCGAAGCTCATCCAACTCCGTTGGCATGCTGTCGATCTCGATCCGCAATCTCGACGCCGCCTCGTCCATCAGATCAATGGCCTTGTCGGGCAGGAAGCGATCCGCGATGTAGCGATGGCTCAACTGCGCTGCCGCAAGAATCGCGCTGTCGAGTATCTTCACACCATGGTGAGCCTCATAGCGTGGCTTGAGCCCGCGCAGAATCGCGACCGTCTCTTCCACATTCGGCTGGTCCACCACGATGGGCTGGAATCGTCGCTCAAACGCCGGGTCCTTCTCGACATGCTTGCGATACTCATCCAGCGTCGTGGCCCCGATGCAGCGTAACTCGCCGCGCGCCAGAGCGGGCTTGAGCAGGTTTCCCGCGCTCACCGCGCCCTCCGCCGCGCCAGCACCGATGATCGTGTGCAATTCATCGATGAACAGAATCACCTTGCCAGTGCTCGCCTGCACCTCGCGCAGCACCGCCTTCAATCGATCCTCAAACTCCCCGCGAAACTTTGCGCCCGCCAGCAACTGCCCGACATCCAGCGCCATGATCCGCTTGTCGCGCATCCCGTCGGGGCAATCGCCATTCACGATTCGCAGCGCCAGCCCTTCCACCACCGCCGTCTTGCCAACGCCAGGCTCGCCGATCAGCACTGGATTGTTCTTGGTGCGCCGCGACAATACCTGCATCGTGCGGCGAATCTCCTCGTCGCGTCCAATCACGGGATCGAGTTTTCCCTGCTGCGCTTTCTGCGTGAGGTCGATTGCATACTTCTGGAGCGCGTCGTAGCCGCCCTCCCCATCAGGATCATTGATGGTCGTCACGCCACTGCGCTGGCGAATCTGTTTGATGGCAAACTCGATGGACCCTTGTGTCGCACCGACACCAGAGAGGAGATTGGCCGTCGACCCCCCGACCGCCGCCGCGCTCAACAGCAAGTGCTCGCTGCTGATATACGCATCCCCAAGTTTCTTCGCCTGTTTGTCCGCGTCGGCAAGCAACTCCATCAACGCTCGCCCCGCACTCCCCGCCCCGCTGGTTGTTTTCGGTAATCGCGATAACTGCTCACGCACCGCCTGCTGCACCCGCAGTGGCTCCACGCCCGCCGCCGCCAAGATCGACCAGGCATTGCCCTGTCGATCTTCGAGCAATCCCTCGAGCACGTGCAAACCCGTTACCTCTGGATGTCCCGCACCCATGGCGTTGGACTGAGCACTCGACAATGCCTGTTGCGCGGCGGTGGTCAATCGATCAGGTCGCATGTACTGGCTCCATCAGATACGAGGTGAGACGAGGTGAGACGAAGAAACAAGAAACCGCTGCCAAGGCAAGCCCTTCGCCGGTTGACACGGTGGAAGATGTGCAACCGGCGCGCCAACCCCAAAGCATCAAATCTGAGCAGGCAATGCTTTGCCAGATATACACTTATGAATATGTGTGCCGTAGTCTCCTGCCGAACCGGCAGCCTAAGGCCGGCCAGTAGCCATTCTGCTGTCGAATTCAGTACATGCCGCGCCGTCATTTGGAGGCCATAGCGGTAACGGACTTCTCAAATCTTGGACCCCCCCACTGCCACTTGACGGATACACTGTTTGCAAGGGCTTAGGGTACAGATGCACATGGTCCGCACGCGCACGATCCGATAGCCTTGCGTCAAAGCCTGAGTTTGGTGAACCTCGTAACCGACCGTTAGACATTGATCGTCCTAGTTCGTCCACCAACGCCTGCAGCCCGACCGCCTATTGTGACCCCCCCAGGAGATTTGCTATGCGTCGTTCCGCCCGTCGTTCTGTGTGCATGACGCTCATCGGTATCGCTCTTGTCAGCCTCGGTGCTTGCGCAAGCAGCGGACGCGATGATGGTGGACGCCACTCGGCTATCCAAGGCTCGATCTCGCCCGAGCTCGACACGCTCACCAAGCGTCCCATCGATGTCGACAACCGAATGTACTACACCTGGGACACCAACGGACGCATGTTCTGGGGCGACCTCGAACGCGCACTGCTCAATGATCGGCCCAGCCGCTTGGCGCCAACTACCTCGCCGTTCTGAGCCGATTTCACGACCTGTCTTATACTAGTCAAAGGGTACGACAAATTGTCCCGGAATAGTCCATAAAAAACGCCAGCCCATGCGGCTGGCGTTGTTCTTTGTGCACAATCAGTTCACATTACGGAGCGGTGTAGAGCCCGCGGTCAACCTTCTTGAACTTGTTCTTGTGCTTGATCAACGCTTGATTGACGATCGTCCGGAAGTTCGCGGCGTTGGTGTTGTACCCGGCCTTGCGAACCGCCTCGGCAACCTCGGTGACGCCCATGGTCTTGCCAGACAGCACCTTCTGCAGCGACTCAACCAAGTTCATGTCATTGTGCGGGCGAACACGCACTCCACCAGCAGTCCCGCCCAGCGAACGAATCTGTGCGTCCAGCGTCGCAAGCTTGGCAGCCAACTTCTCGCGACGACGAATCAGGGCACCAACACCGCGCTGACGACGACGCAGTTCGGCTTGTAAGTGGGCGATGGGAAGAGACGCAATCGAACCAGCATTCGGACGACGACCCATGTATCAACTCCTTGAGAGCGTGTGTCCCCCACGCCCCAATAAAAACAAATGCAGTGCTCATTGCTGCGATAGGAAGTATTGCACGCATATGGGTATATGTCGAGCCAATTCTGCACGAAAGCGGGTCCATCCTACTAATTGGCTACTAACAGTGTGCCCATCGACAGATTTAAACGAACAAACCGTGAACGAGTAGTAATGGCTAGGATGATCGAAGTCCCATCTTTGTCATCAACCCATCAAAGTGATCTATGCCGTAATACTCAATCGTGACGCGCCCCTGACTCCCCTTCTTGCTGGTGGTAATCATTACCTTTGTACCAAGATGTTGCCCAAGTTGGCGCTCCAGGTCACGAAGCACGGCGTCTCTTGGCGAACCCGTTGTTGTAACAGTTTCTTTGGCGGTTCGCGGTAATTCGCGGCCTAATTCTTCGAGTTTGCGAACCGACCAGCCAAATTGCATTGCGAGTTTCGCTGCTTGCAAACGCGCCTCTCCCCTGGGAAACGACAGCAGGGCGCGGCCATGTCCAGCGGTGAGTTTGCCGTTCATAAGCATCGTCGCTATCTCTTCTTCCAACTCGCATAGCCGAAGTAAGTTCGCAATCGTGGCCCGATCCAGCCCGATGCGCGTCGCCAGTTGTTCTTGTGTGAACCCAAATCGTTCTAACAATCCTCGTAGCGCAAAGGCTCGGTCCATTGGATTGAGATCTTCTCGCTGGATGTTCTCAACCAGGCCCCATTCCGCGGCTTCTTCGTCGCTGAGCGCACGAATCATCGCCGGAATCTGCTCCAGACCCGCAATGGCCGCAGCTCGCCAGCGCCGTTCGCCCGCGATCAGTTCATACTTCACATCCCCCACCACCCGCTCAAGTGGCCTGATGATGATGGGCTGCATCAACCCACTGTGCCTGATCGAATCAGCAAGTTGTTGAAGTTGGACCTGGTCAAATGCGCGTCGCGGCTGAAACCGTGAGGGTTGAATGACCGAGAGCGAAACACGCACAAAGTCCGATAAAAAATTAGACTTGACACCATCGGCTGCACTAACAGAGTCAACTCTTGTTTGTGTTTCGATGACAACCGGGGCCATCGAAGCGACAACCGATACCGAAGGCATCTGCATCAGGCTTCCAATGCCACGACCGAGCCGACGAGGTTTTGACGAATTCGCATCCATGCGACAATCTCCATTGTGGGGTGTGCAATCTAGCAGATTGAGTATACCCGGAGTTCTCAGAACGCGGTCGTTTCACGTGGAACAATTGACAGGATGCGATGAGATCGCACAGCCCAGTATGCTTCTTTGAATAACGTTACGATGGAAGGATGATGACATCCTGATGGTCGGTCGCCACCATGATCGACTGTCCCTTTGCCACGATCGTTCGCGGATTCAGAACAGACATCGTCATTCGATGTTGCCCGGGCGCGATCAGTTGCATCGAAGCAACATCTCCCAGGTACACCTGCCCATCGACCGTGGCCTCAAAACTTTTGAGGCCGGAACGATGGATCCCGAGTGCCTCTGGACGCACTCCAACCAGGCAAGCATCACCAATCCGGGGGTGCCACCCAGTCGCGATTCCATCCAGCGACCATCCGGCTAAATCCACACTGCACACACCATTTGTTTCACGTGACACACGCCCGGGGATCAGGTTGATCTCCCCTAAGAACTCAGCCACAAACCGATTTTCAGGCCGCCGGTACAAGTCCGATGGCGCCCCAACCTGCTCAAGTTGCCCCGCACGCATGATGGCCATTCGGTCTGCAATGCTCAGTGCTTCCTTCTGATCGTGCGTGACATATACAGTTGTTATCCCCGATTCTTTGCAGATTCGGCGAATTTCTGACCGCAACTCGACCCGAAGTTTGGCATCTAGATTCGACAACGGCTCGTCGAGCAGCAATACGCTCGGCTTCACAACCATGGCTCGCGCCAGCGCAACGCGCTGCTGCTGGCCACCAGAGAGTTGCGTGGGCTTTCGTTGGGCGTATGGCAGCATGCGAACCTGTTCGAGCGCATCGCGCACTCGCTTTTCTCGCTCACTCTTTGCAACGCCCCGAACTTCCAACCCGAAGGCCACGTTCTGCGCGACTGTCATATGTGGCCAAAGGGCATAACTCTGAAAGACCATACCGGTATCGCGCTTCTCTGCGGGCAGAAACGTGACATCACGAGGAACAGTGTTGGATATAAATAATATGTTACCGGACGTTGGCTCGATGAAGCCCGCGATCATCCGAAGCAAAGTGGTTTTGCCGCATCCGGACGGACCTAACAAGAAAAATAATTCGCCCGGCTCGATCGTGAGACTGACCTTGTCTACGGCGGTCGTTGTTGCCTGGGCCCCCGCCGCCGGGGCAATTGCTGGATAGGTTTTGGTGAGGTTTTTGATGACAATCTGAGTGGACACGCAGTACCTCCGCGATGCCTGAATGTGTTGAAACATCGCGGCATCGAGAGCCACGGCACATCAGGGGAACCAGCGTAGCCGTCGCACTTGGTTGATCGATGGCACTAGCATCCAGTATGGCACGCCGCGCCACGCTGCAAGACATCGAAAAACTTCGTGAACTGCGAACAAGACCGGAACAGGACTTGTCGATGCGGCTTTCGCTCGAGTCAATCGTCCGCGAGGTGAAGGCTCAGCAGCGCACGCAACGAACAGTCGCAAGCGCCCTGGCAGGCAGCAAGAGCGGCGCGAGCGGTGCCAGAAGTGGGGGTAGTGGGGGGGGCAAGCCCGAATCCCCGCTCGTTGACCTACCCCAACATCTTCAGGGCCATTGCAGCGCAGCCCGAATCAGCCGCGGCACACTGACGCTCCAGGTACCCCACGCCGCAGCGATGCACGCGCTCTCCGCCTGGCTTCGGGGCGGCGGGGAGGCACAATTGCGGTCTCGACACGCCACGATTCAACGCGTCAAAGTGCAGGTCTCCAAAGCCTGATATTGCCCAACCAGCAACCCCAATCCCTTGTGCTTCCTAAACTTGCACGTGCTGTATCGTGTTTGTAAAATGTTTGAGTTTGAGTCCGGACACATGCTCTCGAAGCACCCCGGACGCTGTCGCCATCCGCACGGTCATTCAAGGCGTGTGGAGATTGTCGTCGCAACTACCCAGTTGGACAAGCGCGATATGGTCTGCGACTTCAAGGCATTGCGACTGGCCATCGAGGGATTTCTCGATCAGTTTGACCACGCCATGGCGGTGAACAGCAAAGATTCGATGTACCCCCTCCTGCAAGAGCGCGGCGATCGCATGGTGGTCTTTGAGGACGCAGATCCCACGACGGAAGTGATAGCGCGGCGCATCTATGAGGAAGTCGCAGGGCAACTGGGGAAGCAGTTCGTCGCAAAGGACGGTGTGCGCTACCTGCTGCCTGAGCACCTCATCGTGGAGCGAGTGCGTGTGTGGGAAACATCAACGTCTTGGGCTGAGTTTGGCAAGCCCTGATTCCCCGCGACGCAACGAACCGTCTCGCATGGTGCAACGTCCAAGGATTGTTGTGATTCCGCGACCCTGCGCCGCGAGCGATAATTCATTCACAGATAAGAGCAGCAACCATGAAGACACTGAACAAACGCAACATATTCAGCACGCTGAACAAACTGGCCACGCATCATCCTTTGTCAGTGATGCGAACCGCCGCACCCCTGCTCCTCTGCGCCGGTCTCGCCCAGAGTGTTTTCGCGCAGGCAACACCAGTCATCGAAGCGAGCGACGGCGCGGTCGCAACCAGTGAGGACTTCGCGTTCGCGCGTCGACTCTCACGCGTCTTCAAGAGCGTTGCGAACAAGACCGAGCCTGCGGTGGTACACGTCACGCAGGTTCGCAGCGTGCGACCAGTCGACTTCTTTGGCCGGCCCGTCGGCCCCGCGCGCAAGCAGCAATCTGGCCTGGGCTCCGGCGCGATCATCGATTCATCGGGGGTTGTCCTGACCAACAACCACGTCATCGCGGGCGGCGAGGACTTTCGCGTGCGGCTCGCCAATGGCGAGGAGTATGACGCAACCCTCGTTGGCAATGATGCGCAGACAGATCTCGCCGTGCTGCAGATTGCCAACGCGCCATCGTCGCTCCCCACGCTCTCCTTTGCAGATTCCGACGCGTTGGAAGTGGGGGAGTGGGTGATCGCTGTGGGCAGCCCTTTTGGCCTAGACAGCACCGTGACGCAGGGCATCATCTCCGCACGCGGCAGGAGCGTCACGCCCCGAGAAACCGGGCGAGCGTACGAGGACTACATCCAGACCGACGCCGCGATCAATCCAGGAAACTCTGGGGGCCCGCTGCTGAACCTCGAAGGCAAGATCGTCGGTATCAACACGGCGATTGCATCTCGCACGGGCGGATATGACGGTATTGGCTTTGCGATTCCCTCCAACACCGCGCGACTGGTGGTCGATAGCATTCGTCAGAACGGACGCGTGCTGCGTGGCTGGCTGGGCGCAGGCTTCGCGGATTTGAACGAGCGCAACGCGCAGCCGCGAGTGCAGGTTGGCTCGGTGCTGATGGGCAGCCCCGCCGAGCAAGCGGGCCTGCGCGAGGGCGACATCATCACGCGATTCCAGGGGGTGGCGATGAACGAAAGCCGCCTTCGCAACGCGATTGCCACGCTGCCCAGCGGCTCGGTCGTGTCGCTCGACATTGATCGCAACGGCGCGGCGCTGAAATTGTCGGCAACGCTCACCGATCGGTCGACGGGTAACAACAGCACACTGATTCCATCGATGGGTATGCAAGTGGTATCCCTCGACAGCGAGAGCGCCAAGCGGCTAGGATTCAATGGTGTTGTCGTCACCGATGTTCGCCCACAAGGCCGGGCGGAGGGGCGATTCCTTGAGAACGACATCATTGTGTCGGTCAACGGCGACGAGATCGAGAACGAGCGAGAGTTTGCCGAGGCGCTCAACGATGCCAAGTTCCGGCGTGGCGTGCGATTCAACGTGCTGCGTGAAGTAGAGCGCAATGGCCAGCGTGTGCTCGAGCGTGGCCGGATCGATGTGCAGGATTGACGTACCCAATTGAATGGATCGATCATGCCCGCGCGAGGTCCAATATAAGACGAAGTGCCCAGAAAAAAGGCCCGACAGTTGTCGGGCCTTTCTGATAAAAAATCTCAATGGGAACAAAGCGATTGCTAGCGCCGTGCCAACGGAGCCGGGGTCTTACCGGTCAGGGTGTAGAGCCGATTCTCGTTGAGGACGGGCACACCAGTTGCAACAGCCTGACGAGACAGGGCGTCGTAGCGCTCAACCTCGCGGAAGCGGCGCTGGAACTCAAGGGCGACTTCGAGCGGCGCGCTGCCATCCGGACGCGGGGGCAGCAGGGGACGCGAGCCCATGATCAGGAAGTCGACATCGCCCGACAGATCGTCGGAGACAACCCCGCCCCAACTCTTGACCGTCGACTCGACATTGGCCCGCTCGCTGGGTGTGGCCACACCATCGCGATCGCCATCAAAGTTGCCGAAGACCACAAACTTGTATGTCTTGTTGGGGTCATAGATCGCGTTGGCGATCACGTCGCCTCGAATAACCGGGTTGCCACGAAGCTCGCTGGTGACGCGGCAGGTCGCGGTATTCTCTGCAACGTTGATGACTTCCAGCGTGGCCTTGCCAGCGGGATAGTCGCCATTTTCGCTGGGACGAATGGCGGCACCGGAGCTATACACGCTAAAGGACATGCCCAGTGGCACGCGATCGCGCCGCCCCAGGCTGATGACGACAGTGTTGTCCACCTCGTTGACGCTCACGATGTTGCCATCCACGAGGCTGGCCTCGTCCTGGCCCCTGAACAAATCTTTGGTGCGCTGGCCGCGGAGGCTGGCGACTTGGGCTTCAAGGATCAGGTTGCGTTCGGTCAGGTCGCGCACCTGCTGGGAGAAGCGGCTTTCAACTTCGTCCTTCTCCGTGCGGGCCCGCTCAACCTGAGCGGACAGTTCCTTCTGGAGATTCTCAAACCGGCTGCGCATTTCATCGTCCAGCGTGCGTGCGGCACCGACATCTGTGTTGATCTGCTCGATAGTCTTCTTGTGCTGGTCTGTCAGGCTGACGACGCGAGTGGTCTCGTTCTTCAGGTCCGCGAGGGCCTGGTCGCGTGCCGCGCCAAGTTGCTGCACTTCGCTCTTAAGGGCTGTGATGCTGGTGTCGCGAGCGGTGATCATGCTGACCAGTGGCTGGTCGGCACCTTGGACGCCTTGCAGTTTGCTGTCCAGCGTCGCGAGTGTGTCACGCTGGTCGCCCGTGATGCGCTGCGTCAGCCGCTGGCGCTCACCCACGAGGAAACCCACCAGCGACTTCTCGGCGCTCTGGCCCGCTTGGGCGGTCAAAGCGCGGATGTCATCGCGATTGCGTTCTGATCCGATGATCTCGCGATTCTCCTGCTCGACGCGTGCGAGGACCGCCTTGGCATCGTTGAACTTCCCGAAAAAGATCGCGAACGCGACGAACGCGCCCAGCGTCAGGAAGATCAGGATCGAGATCGTGACAATGGTGCCCGTTGATGCGCTGGTACGCCCTGCCATGCGTGACTCCTAACAAACTTGGGTGAATGCCAACCTGCTTGCAAGCCTGTTGCTCACGTTGGTCCAGAAGGCTTGCCAGCCGGACTTTCGTGCCAAGGACTCCACTCGCTTGCCTGCCCTTCCCGGCTCCCGCAACTTTTGTCGCAGGGACGGTTTGGGTGATTTTGACGTGGGAGGGGATAGTGGGGGGGATCAAGTCGAAGGTCAAGCACCCTGACGCAAACCAAAACTGATTTCTGACATTCTTTCTGTCAGGGACGGCTGGGGGGGCGTCTAGGACCTCCTGAGACAAGACCGCTCAATATTGAGTGTGGGCCCAAACCGCCAGCGGTTTCGAAAGGATAATTTCCAATGAACGTGATGAATAAAATGATAAACAAGACAACCAAAATTGCGACAGTTGCGCCATCATGGTCGCCGCAGGCCACGCCCACGCCGACTTCACGATCGGCTTTCCCTTCGGCGTGCCGCCCGAGATACAACTCAATGGCAGTAGCTTCCACGACTGGTCGGTACGCCTGACGCAGATGGGCGGACAAGCCGGCAGCATGTTCTATGACCAGACGCAGAACATCCAGAACGGCTTCCAGACCACATTCCGTTTCAACATCACTCCGGGCAACGTCATCGCTGGTGATGGCTTTGCCCTTGTGATCCACCATGATGCCGCTGGAGAGGACGCTTTGGGCGGCGGGGGTAGTTCCCTGGGCTATGGCGGGGGCAACAGCATCAGCAGCGGCATCGCCATCGAGTTTGACACCTTCTGGTTCTCCGGCGAATTTGAGGGATACCACGTCTCGGTCCAGGGTGTTGATGCGAATGGCTTCATCAGCGAGCAAGACGCTGATTCGCTGGGGCATGTCGTCCTCGATCCCGATATCGGCGATCCATCCTTGCTGGGATACCACGAAGGCCACGTTGAGTACGACCCGTCCGTGAATGGCGAGCCAGGCACGCTGCGCGTGTTCATTGATAACATCCAGGTTCTCTCCATCGGGATCGATCTGGGTAACTTCGGCGCTTCAAACGCCAGCGCGTTCAACCAGAGTGGCGAGGCATATGTCGGGTTCACGGCGAGCACGGGCCTGGCCGATTCGGCCCATGAGATCGAAAGCTGGGCCTTCTTTGGCGATACGGGTGGAGCGTGCTTGCCGCCCGCCGGCTTCATCGGATTCTGGGGTGGCTGTGGCATCGGCTGCCAGGAGTTTGCTGGCGTCACCGTGCTTGGTTCGCGCCCCATGACCTACGACTGGTCCAAGGACGGCACGCCCATCACCGATGACGAAGGCGGTCGCATCACCGGCTTGGGCACACCAAGCATCACCGTCTTTGACTTTACCGTCGCAGATCGGGGCCAGTACAACGTCATAGCGACCAACTCCTGCGGGATGCTTGATGGTGGCACATTCCCGCTCGGCGGAGAGCCTTGCGACAGCATTGACTTCAACAACGATGGTGGCTTCTTTGATCCCGTCGACATCGATGCGTTGCTCAGCGTGTTTGCAGAGGGACCCTGTATCCCGGAAACCGCAACGTGCAACGACATCGACTTCAACAACGACAACTCGCTCTTTGACCCATGCGATATCGACAGTTACTTGGTGGTGTTTGCAGAAGGGCCGTGCACGCCCTGCGGCCAGTAAACAGAAGCACAAAGCATCCCAGAGCGTCAAACGTTCTTGCGGGCAAACACAACCGCAGTTCGTTTGACGCTTGCTATTGTGGTTGCGCGTGCTTGCTCAATACACCTTGCGCAGGCGGGCCGACTGAATGCCAAGTTGATCGCGATACTTTGCAACCGTTCGCCGAGCGATGGTGATGCCACGCTTCTTGAGTTCTTCGGCCAATGCCTCATCGCTCAGCGGATGGCGCTTGTCCTCAGTGCCAATCACTTCCTGCAGCGCGACCTTGATCGCGTCCCAGGCCAGCGAATCACCAACCTCGCTCTGGGTGGTCGTTGTCACACCCTCGCTGCTTTCTTCGGTCACCTCCCCGCGTGCCACTCCGCCGCTGAAGAACTTGCGAAGGGGCATAACGCCCCGGGGCGTTGCGATGTACTTCTCCGCAACAGCCCGTGATACCGTAGCGACGTGGATGCCCAACTCGTCGGCAACCTGCGTCATGGGCAGGGGCTTGAGGGACTGTGGCCCTAGATCAAAGAAGTCGCGCTGGTGCTCGATCACCTTGTGGACCACGCGCAGCAGCGTTTGTCGGCGCTGGTTCACCGCGTCCAGAAGCCACTGGGCATTGCCCAGGTTGGTCTTGATGAACTCGCGGTCGCGCTTCTCCATCGTCTTGTCGCGCGTAAGCCGTGCGTACTCCTCGTTGATGCGAAGGCTGGGCAGGTGCGCGTCGTTCAGGTACGCGATGTATCGATCGCTGCCATCATCAAACTCCACGATCGCGTCGGGCACGATCGGCCGCTCGTTGGTCTCGACGAGTCTGCGTCCTGGCGCGAGGCTGAGCCGTCGCAGCAGCGTCAGCGCACTCTTGATCTGCTCGAGCGAAAGACCAGTGCGATCGGCGACCTTTGGAAGCCTGTTCTGCATCAGATCGTCGAGATGTCCTTCGACGATGCGCTTAGCCGCGGCGAATGCTTCCATGGGCCAGCCCAGGTCGTTGCCGCCCCCTTCGAGCGCGTCGAGTTGCAGCAGCAGCGCCTCCTGTGGCGACCTCGCGGCGACACCTGCGGGCTCGAGGAACAACTGCAGCGCCTTCAGGGCGTGTTCCAATTGCTCGACGCTGGGCCTGGTCGTGAACTGCAGCACGCCGCCGCGGCTTGTTGCACCTGATGCGTTTGATCCTCTGCCTGTGCCAGCCATGCCAGCCACGCCCGCCAAGCCGGCCACCGCCGCCCGATCAGCGATCGTCTCAAGCGTGGTCTTGAGGCTTCCGTCCTCTTCCAGAAAGTTGAGGATCAGATCGCCATAAGGGCGCAGCGAATCGTCAACGTCCGCCAGGGACCACTGGCCGCGAAGTTGATCCAGCAGGCTCGCCCCGCGCGCGGGGGCCGCCGCCATCGCGTCCATCTTCGTATCCCGATCGCCGCCACTCTCGCGCACCTTGCGATAGGTCAGGCCATCAAAGTCATCATCGCGCGAGCGTTCGCGGGGCGTGACTTCGGTGTATTCGTTGTCGACGGTGTCGGGGTTGGACTCCTCGAACGAATCCAGGCGCTCAAACTCGTCGGCACCCTCGACTTTTTTTTCCTGAGTGGCTCGCCCATCCTCGCCCGTGCTCGCAGCGGACGCATCGCCCGAAGACGGTTCCCCATCCCCTTCAATCAGTTCGAGCGTCGGATTGCTCTCAAGTTCCTGTTCCAGCCGCTCTTCAAGTTCGGCGAGCGGCATCTGCAGGATTTCCATGCTCTGGATCATCCTGGGGGCCAGCTTCATGTGCTGGCCCATCTTCATGGATTGAGAGGTCTCAAACCGCATCGGTCTCCTTGCACCAGTCGTCAACCCAGTTGCAAACCCAACTACAGAACCAATACCACAGCATCCTCAGCATCGGCATGCTCAAGCCATCACCAGCAATTGTTGCGCCCGCATATGTGCAATTTGCGTGCCAACGACGACAGCATACACGATATCGACCAGTTTCCACCCGCATGAATCGGGCAGCATGTAGTAAAAAAACAGACAAGACTTCACAAGTCGTTTTATATCAATGATTTATGTTGTATTCTGACGATGATGAATCGCATCCGCCAACACGGCCTTGCTCGCATACTCGAGTTGGCTTCCACTAGGCAAACCCCTTGCTAGCCGACTGACCTTAACACCAAAGGTCTTGAGTTCCTCGCTCAGGTACAGGCCCGTCCCGTCGCCTTCGAGCGTGGGATTAAGGCCCAGAATGACCTCTCGAACTGGTGCCATGCCCGGGTTGGTCGAGGGGTCGCGAACCCGCTCGATAAGCCGCGCGACCGTCAATGTATCGGGCCCGATCCCTTCCAGCGGTGCCAGCCGCCCCATCAGAACGTGATACAGGCCCTTGAACATACCCGTCGCCTCCAGCGCAAGCAGGTCGCGGGTCTGCTCGACCACCAGCACCAATCCCCGATCGCGCGAAGCGTCGTTGCACACCCCGCACAACGCGCCGTCCGAAAGATGCCAGCAGTTCTGGCAATGCCGCACCGTCTTCTTCACGTCGATAATCGCCTGCGCAAACGCCAGCGCCTCCGGCTCGCTCGACTTGAGCACATGAAACGCCAGCCGCTCTGCGCTGCGCCGCCCAATGCCAGGCAACGCGGCGAATGCGACGATCAACCGCTCCAGCGCGGCGGGATAGGCAAGCGATGGCCTGGCGAAGGGGTCGGGCACGGGACATCGTACGGGAGGCGGTGCGGGCCTTGCGTCTGCAAACGGCAGAGTTGCGTTGCGTTATAGCACCCGTGTGCTGCGCGGATAGCTCCCCAAAATCACCAACTCCTGACAATGCTGCTTCGCCCGCTCGATCGCGAGTTGCATGCTCGCGTCGCTCTGGTGGCCCTGGGCGTCGATGAAGAACGTGTACGTCCAGTTCACCCGTCCCGCCGGGCGTTTGTCGATGTGCGTCAGGTTGATGCCACTTCGCTCAAAGTCACCCAGCACGCTGGCAAGTGCGCCGGGCTTGTCGGCCGCCTTGAACATCAAACTCGTCTTGTCGTCGCCCGTCCGCTCTGCGAGTTGTCTTGCCAGGACAAAGAAACGCGTGAGGTTGTGGGCATGATCCTCGATGTTCTCAAACAGCGTGGTCAGTCCGTTCAGGCTTGCGCCCAGTGCGCTGCCGATGGCCGCGGCGTCGGTTGGTCCGCCCGCCGTCTCGCTTTCTTCGCGAACCACTTGCATCGCCTTGCTCGAACTGGGCGTGGGGATTAGTTTTGCCTGCGGGAACTTGTCGGCGAGCCACAATCGGCACTGGCTGAAGACCTCGGGCTTGGAATAAATGCGTTGAATCTCCGACGGCGCACACTGCCCCGCGAGCACATGATGAATTTCCACCTGCGCCTCGGCGTATATCTGCACTTTGCCCGCGAAGCTCGTGAACGATTCGAGCGTCTCCGCGACACCGCCATGAATGCTGTTCTCAATCGGCACCAGCCCGCAGTCCACATGCCCGCGCGAGACGCTGGTGAAGACACCCTCAATGGTCTCCTGCTCGACAAAGGCCACGCTGCTGCCAAAGTGGCGCACGCCCGCGACATGGCTATGCGAGCCTCTGGGCCCAAGATATCCGACGGAAAGGCCACGCTCCAGCGCGAACGAGCCGCTCATGATCTCACGATAGATGCCCTCGATGGCGCGAGCGGGCAGTTTGGTGCCCGTTGGCGACGCCTCGTTCATAGCGAGAACCTTCGCCAGCACCTGGCTCTCCCGGTGCGGCGCGTAAATCGGTGCCCCAGTATCGCGCTTGACCCTGCCAACTTCACTGACAAGCGCGGCTCGCTCGTTGAGCAGTGCAATCAGCCGCTGGTCGACCGAGTCGATCTTGGTGCGAAGGTCGGTTAGCGCAGGGGGCACCGGCTGGGTTGGCGTGGGTTCACTCACGCGCGATGATACCAACCCAACGCGAGCGGTTGGCTGGGCCGGAAGTTCGAGGCATTCAGCGGTCCTGCCCAATCCCCACGCCTGATGCAGGCAGAATTGTCAACAGTTCGTTCGAGTCGCTCACGCGCGGACGAGACAAGCGCCGAAGAATGTCGAATGTCGTCCACGCCCGGCACCAATCCCGCGACACCAGCCCCCGATCCCCACCACGACCCCGATGCAGTACTCGACCAAGCGCTACTCCACGATCGCGCCACCAGTCCCTACACGACCAAGGAAAAAGTCGGGCGCGTCCTGTGGAACTACCTCGGGCAGAAACTTTTCCGCTTTACTTTCCACAATTGGTATGGCGTGCGCAACGCGCTCTTGCGATTGTTTGGTGCCAAGGTCGGTATACCAGTCCGAATCCGCCCCACAGTCCTCATTGAACAACCCTGGAATCTCTCGATTGGCGACAACTCCAGCATCGGCGATCGCTCGATCGTGTACTGCCTGGGCAAGGTGACGATTGGCAAGCACGTCTCGATTTCGCAAGGCGCACACCTGTGCGCAGGCACGCACGACTATCGCAAACTCGACATGCCGCTCTTGCGCCCGCCCATCGTTGTGGAGGACTTTGCATGGATAGCCGCCGACGCATTCGTGGGGCCAAGCGTGACCGTACACGAGGGCGCGATCCTCGGTGCCCGTGCCGTTGCGATTCGAGATCTCGAGGCCTGGAATATTTACTCAGGCAACCCCGCAAATAAGGCCAAGCCGCGTTCTCGCCCAAAGTAATCGCTTGCATAGAAGAATTTTTCTGGTACAATTGCCTACACCGCATCGGATGAATTTTTATTCATAGATCATATTTGTCTCCGTTGTTTTCATGTGTCGCAGTATGATCGGCCCTGTGTCTTTTGACTTAGCGGCGCAGCCGCGAGCCGACAATCCGATCCGGGTGGTGATCCAGCAGCCCAACCTGGCGCGTTATCGCTTGCCCGTCTACCAGGAACTCGCTTCGCGCCCGGGCATCGACCTGCATCTGCTGTACGGCGATGACAACTCGGTTCCGAGCGTGGAGCCTGATGGCCTGCGTGCCACGCGAGTGCCCCTCAAGATATTCCGCGTGCTGGGCTCGGAAGTGCGTTGGCATTCGGCTCAGTACGCATGGACAGACCCGACCAAGATTGATGTCATGGTGCTCTCCTGGAGCACCCGCTATCTCAGCCTCGTGCCAGGACTCGTGAAAGCTCGACGACAAGGCATTGGCACCGTTTTGTGGGGGCACGGCTATTCCAAAGAAGAGTCCGGGCCGACCGCAAAGATCCGCAATCGAATCTCTCATCGAGCAGACTCAATCTTGCTCTACAACCACGCCACGGCGCGCGGGTTCGTCGAGAACGGACACTCATCCCCCGAACGGGTCTTCGTCGCCCTGAACGCCCTCGACCAGCAACCCATCGCTGCCGCACGAAATCAATGGCTTGCAGACCCCGCTCGTCTTGAGGCGTTCCAGCGCCAGCACGATCTTTTGGGCACGCCCAATGTCCTCTTCGTGTCGCGCTTTGACCGGCGCAACCGCGTGGACCTGCTATTGGAAGCAGCCGCCAAACTCCAATCTCGCCTCCCCAACCTGGTCGTGAACCTGATTGGTCGAGGTCCGGAGGATGCAAGCCTTCGGGCCCAAGCCCGCAGTCTGGGTATTGCCAGCAAAGTTCGTTTCTTGGGAGCAATCTATAACGAGGAGGAACTTGCACCCTGGTTCCTCTCTGCCAACGCCTTCGTGTATCCGTCCAACATCGGCCTCAGCCTCCTGCACGCCTTCGGATATGGCGTTCCAGTGATCACCAGCGCCGATGCCAATATGCACAATCCGGAGTTTGAGGCCCTACGCCCCAATGTCAATGGCCTCGTCTACTCACACGGAGATGTTGATCGCCTGGCCGATGCGATCGCTCTGACATGCCAAGACGCAACACTGCGAAAGACCATGGGAACGAACGCAACCCGAACGGCGACGCAAGAATTTACACTCAAGGCCATGGTCGACGGTATGGAAGCAGCCATTCGATATGCTGCAACGAAGGCAAATCGCATCCTGGGGGTCGGTTATTCAGTTATTTCTACAACTTTCCTTGCGGACTCTGAACCATGGTGCATGCTGTAGTACCGGGATAACTCTCTCCTGTCCCGGAATGTGGAGCCTCGCCATGACCAGCATTCCCAGCAGCACGTTTTTAGCCGTCAAGGTACTCGGTCCTAAGACCGAGCAGGACAAAAGCACAATCTGGGCCGAGGTCAAGATGATGCTCAGTTCGGTTCGTGAAGCCTGGCAGTCTCGCAGCGAGAACGAGCCTGTCGATACCTATATGAACTACTAAGCGATGGCTGCAACCAAGGTGTGTGTGAACGCCGACTGCGAAAGCGTCGGCGTTTTTCTTCGTACAACCGGATGCAACTGGCAGAACAATTCAACCTGCCAATTGTTGTGTCAGCCTCGCCCGCATTCGGTCGATGTGTAGACTCCACTCTCGCATGCGCATCGTCCACGTCATCGACTCTACAGCAACCGAGTTTGGCGGCCCGCCCCGCTGCGCTCTTGATCTCGCGCGCCTCACCGCCGCGATGGGCCATCCTACGACCATCCTCACGCCCGATCCTCGCGATGCGCCGCACGCGTGGATCGTCAACGCTCAGAACGGTTCGCAGCAGAACGATCACCTGCCAGGCGTGCTCGAACTGGTCGGGCCGCGCGCCTCGCTGGGGCGCATGGGTCCGCAGATGATCCCAACCGTTCAGCGAATGATCGCCAACGCCGACGTGCTCCACTTCCATGGTGTCTTCAACACATTGTTCGTGCAGGTCGCGTCGATGGCGCGTTCCGCCGGGGTCGCGTACTTCGTCACCGCCCATGGCATGCTCGACGACTGGAGCATGCAGCAGAAGGCCCTGAAGAAGAAGCTGTACCTGATGCTGGGCGGACGGGAGTATCTGGAGCGGGCCCAGTTCGTCCACTGCACCGCCGAAGGCGAGGTCCGCCAGAGCAAGAAGTGGTTTCCTAAAGGCCGCGAAGTCACGGTCCCGTACGTCATCGATATGTCGGCCTATCGCGAACTGCCTGGCGCACAGATGGCCAGGCAACAGGCAGGCTGGGAGTTCCTCAACGACCACAGCCTCGTCAACGTGCTCTTCCTCAGCCGGCTGCACTACAAGAAAGGGCCAGATGTACTGATCGATGCGATCGCGCTCGCCCACCAGCAGGGCGCAAAGGTTCGATTGATCCTGGCGGGGGATGGCGACAAACCCTATGTGGATCAACTGACGGCCCAAATCGCGACCAAGGGCATCGCGCCGATTACGCACTTCGTCGGGCAGGTATCTGGCCAACTCAAGTTCAGCCTCTATCAGGCGTGCGACATGTTTGTACTCCCGACCAGTCAGGAGAACTTTGGACTGGTCTACACCGAGAGCCTCGCGAGCGGCACACCCGTTGTCACCACGCGCGGCACGGACATCTACCCCGAGTTGGAGCGCAGCGGCTGCGTCGTGATCGCGGAGCGCACACCAGAGGCCTTTGCCAAGGCCATCACGGATCTCGCGAGCAACACAGCGCTTCGTGAGCAGATGCGGGCCAAGGCCCAGGCCTGGGTGCTGGAAACCTATGACGAGCATCGCACGCTGCAGCGCTTTGTCGAGATGTACCAGCAGTGTGCGAGTGTGACTGCGCTGCAACGGACGGGGCAAAGCAGCAAGGCCAAGGCGTGAGCCGTTCCACGCTCCGCATCGTGCAGTACCTCAAGTGGATGCGCCGACGCGATGGCGGCGTGGTCAACACCGTGTCGTTGCTCTGCCCGATGCTCACCGATCTGGGCCATCGCGTGACGTTGTTGCATGGCGAAGCCGACGACCTGAAAGATCCGCACTGGTTCCATCAAACCCCGAAACCAAACGAGGCCATTGGCCACCAGCCCGGAACAACCGCCTGTGTGCGCGTGCAGGTCCGAGATCGTGTGGGCGAGTGGCGCGGTCGAAGTTTCGCGCAGAGTGAGCGTGACGAGCCCTTCCAGTTGCTGACTGGCGATGGCCTGCGTGTCTGCGAGGCGGCGCTACGAGATGCCGACGTGCTGCACCTTCATGGCGTGTGGGCAAGTTCGCACATCCAACTCGCACGACTGGCCCGAAAAGTGGGCGTGCCCTATGTCGTCAGTCCGCACGGCATGCTCGACGACTGGAGCCTGAGCCAGGGACGCGCGAAGAAGCAAGTGTTCATGACCTTGTTTGGTCAACGGATGCTGGACCGTGCGATGGTGGTTCACTTTGAAGTCGAAGAGGAGGCGCGCCAGGGGCGCGTGCATGTGCGCGCGCCGGTGGTGGTGGGGCCGCCGCCGCCGATTGATCCGCGCGCGTTTGCACGGTTGCCTGGTCCGAATCTCGCACGAGAGCAGTTTCCGCAGTTGGACAAGCCCGGGCTCAAAGTCCTGTTCCTGGGGCGTGTGGCTCAAAAGAAAGCGCCCGATGCGGTGGTGCGCGCCAGCGCGATCTGGAAACGCGAGGGGCTGACGGTCACGACACTGATCGCGGGCAAGGGCCATCCGCCCGAGTTCGAGGATCATTGCAAGACATTGGCGTGCGAGCTTGGCGTGGCGAATTCGTGCCACTTTCTTGGTCTGGTCACGGGCGAGCACAAGTGGTCGCTGATGCAGGCGGCGGACATCATGGTGCTGCCCACCAGTCAGGAGAACTTCGGCATCGCGCTGGTCGAGTCGATGTTGTGCGCCACGCCCATCATCACCACGAAGCAGGTCGATACCTGGCGCGAGTTTGAAGGCGCCGGAGGCGTGATCCTCGAAGGCGGTGACGACGTGGACCAGCAACTTGCGCGAGCAGTGGGGGAGATCGCGCGCACTGGCGCCGCAGGGCTCCGCGAGCGGGGCGAGCGCGCACAAGCGTGGGCCATGCATACCTACAGCCCGCACGTGCTGGCGCAGGGATATGCGGACATTCTCACACCACCAGCACATCGCAAGTAGTCCAGCCGAAGGGAGAAGTTGTTGGTGCATGATGCGAACAACCTGAAAGCGAGTGAGGCTGCAGCGGTGATGCCCCCCACGCCCCCCACGCCCCCCACGCCCCCCACGCCGTATACGCCGCGATTGTCGCGCAGAGTGCGCTTGGCGATCTGCTGGACTCACGTTTCGGGCTACATGGCTTCGTGCTGGCGAACACTCGCCCAGCACCCAGACATCGACCTCTACGTTGGCGTGCTGGGCCTGAAGGGCGCAGACAACGCAGGATTCAGGGAACGGGCATTGCTCGAAGGGATCAAGCACGACGTATTCGACGAAGCCGCGCACCTTCGCGAACTTCCTAAGCGCGTGGTCGCTCACAATCCAGATGTTGTCGTACTCGCGGGTTGGCATCAAGCCGGGTTTCGCGCGATGCCTTCGCTGGGCGAACTGCGCGACTGCAAGTTTGTGATGACCATGGACACGCCCTGGCGCTGGCATCCGCGCCAGTTGATGGGACGTGTCGCGCATCGGTCGTACTTCGCGAAGATGTCGCGGGTCGTCGTCGCGGGCGAGCGCACTTGGATGCTCGCGCGCTGGCTGGGCTTTTCCGAACGCCAAATCGTGCGTGGGACGTATGCCATCGATACCCAGTCGTTCGCCTCAACCTATGCCCGTCGTGTCACGCGGGATGGCGGATGGCCCAGGGCGTTTCTTTACATGGGGCGATACGTGCAAGAGAAAGGAATCGACGTGCTCATCGATGCCCACAGGCGGTACGCTGTGCGCGTCACGAATCCCTGGCCGTTAGACTGCTATGGCCAGGGACCACTTGCGCACCTGCTCGAAGGCCCAGCGGGCGTGTCCAACCGCGGCTTTGTTCAGCCCAAGGATCAGCCGGGGGTCATGGAACAAGCAGGCTGCTTTGTGCTGCCTAGTCGCTATGAGCCGTGGGGCGTGGTGCTGGCGGAGGCCGCGGCATCGGGACTGCCGCTGATTGCTTCGGAATCATGCGGCGCCAGCGTTGACCTCGTGCAGCATCTGTACAACGGCTACCGGGTGACGACCGACGATGCCGAACATCTGGCTCGGGCAATGGGTTGGATGCACGAGCATTGGGCGCGATTGCCCGAGTTGGGTCGACGAAGCAATGAACTTGCTGGGCCATTCAGCAATCTGATCTGGCGCGATCGCTGGCTGCTGATGATTGAGGAAATCATGGGGCAGACTGGTCAATCGAGTCTCGCCAGCACCCCAAGTTCCGCGCTGGGTTCTCCAAACAGAGCACATCCAATAAGAGAACAGCAGCAGCCCTAACCTATTAGCCATTTTTGCCAGCCGTTCGTCGGATATTGGTCCTCGAATGGAAGGCCATTAGGAACGTGGACGAACGTGGAGGAGTGGGGAAAAACGTCCGATAGCAAGAAATGCCGACTCTGGTTCTCAACATGGACGGTTGAGTGGAATTCTGAAAGAGCCAGACGATCGGGTTCTTGGCTTTGAATGGTTCAAAAAAGGTGGACACATGCAGGTGACCGTTGCGCCCAAGGCGGTTGTGCCGGGCGGGTTTCGAGAACTTGACGAGAACCGCGCAGGGTTCGCGGAGCACTTCGCCCAGATCATGGAGGCGGATCCGCGCACCAAGGGACGGGTGCTGGATGTCGGTTGTGGTAAGAACGGGCCCGACCTCAAAAATGGCAAGCAGGAGTTCGTTTTTTTCCCGCTGATCCGTAGGGCATCTCAGCTCGACGGCCTTGATCCATTCCCGGAAGTGATGCAGAACCCGCACATCAAGGAGAAGTGGGTGGGCACGCTGGAGCAATCGTCTGTGCCCGCTGGGGCATACGACGCGATGCTCTCGTTTTTCGTGCTCGAGCACGTGGGCGATACGCAAGGGTTCCTGCGGGCGGTGCATCGGGCGCTGAAACCGGGCGGGGTCTTTTATGCTCTCACCCCCAGCAGCCGCCACCCCTTTGCATGGATTGTGCGGCTGATTGAGGCGTTTAACGCTAAGCGGGCGGTGGAGCGAATCACCAAGGAGGGCGAGGTCAACCGCATTCCGACGTATTACCGGCTGAACAGCCCGAGTGCCATAGCCAAATCGGCGCAGGGCATGGGATTTTCGCACTTGGAAGTTTTCTACTACCCCGCCATCAACTGGGAGACGTACTTCCCCAAACCGCTGCGATTTGTGCCCCGTATGTATGACCACCTCGTTGGCACGAAGTTTCGCGGCGCGAACCAGCAGGTGTTGTTCAAGTTGGAGAAGGCCAGGTAGCGAGTAGTGCAGACGTAGTTCTTGCGTTGTTTCAGGAGTATGTGGTGGAAGATGTCCTGGGTTGGATCTCGTTGCTGATGGCTGCGGCGGTTGCGATCTTCGTCGTGTGGCAGATCCGCGCCGGCAAGCACCCGATCCTGTCCGCTCGCAACTTCTTTCTCGTGGGATTCATCGTCTATCAACTGACCAGCGCGACGATTTCGTTCTTCTCTCGCGTCTATTGGGAAGTCACACTCACCGATCCGGTCTCCACCGGCATGTTGTACTTGGTATGGTGCGCCGCATTTCTGATCGTCATGCTGGTCACCTACGAAACCAAGTGGTTCACCATGGGCATTCCGCGAAGGCTTGCTCCGTCTGATCCCTCTCCCGCGCCCCTCACGATGATGTCGCTCGCTGTTGGCTTTCTTGTCGTCGGGTATGCGATGCGATTTGGTTTTCAGTTTGTCCCTGTCCTGGGCATCTTGGGCACCATGACGGGCGTGACGCTCGCGATCGCGGCTGCGGGCATGGCCTGCTGGGTCTGGTCGCGTCAGATATTCAACCCTGCCCGGGCGAGCTTTGCGCTAGTGATCGTTGGACTGGCGATGTCCCTGACCATCTTTCGGTCCTTTGGGCGTCGCGACATGGTGAGTGCGGCGATCGTGTGCTTGTGGGCTGTCTACCACGGCCACTTCAAGAAGCAGAACCTGACACGGATGTTCCTGCCAGTTTCGGGCGTGGCGCTGGCGGGCCTGCTGCTCATCTCCGCCCGCACGAGCGTTCGCAACGAAGACAGCAAGACCGGCGGCATCGTCAGTCAGATCACTGCGATGGCAAACGCCGATTTCAAGGCGGGTTTGTTGGATGTTTTCGCGGGCCAGGGGACCGCGCCCATCAGCATGTGGCTGATGGAGTCTCGTCCTGATTCGTACGAGTATGACACGCTGCACTCGCTGAAGTACGTTGTGCTCAACATCATTCCACGCGAGTACTGGCCACAGAAACCCGAGTCGCTTGGTCTGACGATGGTTCGCGAAGCCGACATCACCAGAAAAGGCGTGGGATTCACGGTGGGACCGGGCCTTATGGGCCATATCGCCAATGACAATCCGTACTTGGCGCTGGTTCTCTATGCCGTGCTTTTCGGGGCGTTCCTTCGAATCATGGACGAGATGGTTTTGCTGGCACCGGACAATCCATTCGTCGTAATCCCGGTTGGCGTTGCGCTCGGAGAGATCGTGGCGATTCCGCGCGGTGAAGCTGGCCTCTTTGTCTTTCGAACCATACTCGCGGTCGTCGCAGCGTACATCGGCATGCGAGTGGTGGCCAAGATTCTTGTCAGCCTGGGCATGCGATACAACGTCTCGCTCACAGACGGGGACGCTGCTTCCACACCAGCAGGCCCGTACGCCGACGGGCATTCGTGGGAAGCGGATGCAGGTCTGGCCTACCCGTCTGAATCAGCATCAGAGCAGCACATGCCAAACACAACCAGCGAAGGTGATGGGCGAGCGGGTCCGCCTGCAGCATCCCAAGAGACTGACCTCTCCTATGGACCCAATACCGGCTCGGGCCAATCACCTTCTCAGGTGCCCTGGGGATTACAGGGATCGTAAAGCTTGCGATGGATGCTCACGACCTTCGCACGTTTGGAGTACACCAAGTTCTGCTGAGCATCTCACGCATCAGCCCTTCGTTTGGGTGGTGTTTGTTCACAACATACCAAGTATGACGGCCTTCAAGCCTGTATGGGTTAGAGAAGCAAGTGAACCCGGAAACATTGCATGCGTCAAACCCCAGGCTGACTCCTGAATTTGATAGTGTTGCGGTAGTGCCGCGTGGCCTGTTGTCCTGCGGTCGCACAGGTTGGTTAGGGAGGATGGATTTCCATGCAACGCACCATGTACGCCAGTGTGATCGTCGGCCTTTCGGTTGGCGCAGGGGTGAGTGAGGTCCTTGCCCAGCAGATTCCGCCCCTGGAAACCGGCACACGAAAGGTGACCAGCCGATTGGTGAACGGCGAGCTCGAGATGCGCGATGTCGCGACAGGGCGAGTGATCGTGGCGCGTCAGCGGATTGAACCCATGCGTGGCTGGGCCGCGGGAGTGGTCACCAATGTCAGCCTGCAGGAGCAGCCAACTGGTGCCGACATCATCGTCGAAGCCACGAACACCACCAGCGAGATTCGAAAAGCCGGCGAGATTGGCGTGGGGATCATCAATCTGGGCGAGAATGTCGAGCAACTCAACTGCACGGAAACCAGCCTGTTTGTTCCGCGCCGGGCTTCGCAAATGACGGGATGGGCGGGGTTCTATCCGTCGGAGTTGTACTCGCCCGTGATGGTGCTCAAGAACAGCAGCATGGCGGTGGGGGTGTCGATCCAGTTTCCGCTTTTGGACTACAAGAACGATGTTCGCGTCCACGTCGACAGCCCGGGCAACTTCATGGCACAGGGCGAGGCGGGCAAGGGGTGGACGGTGCGGTTCGCGCTGGCCAACGTCAACAACAGTGCCAAGGAACGTGAGATGTTTCAGGGGGAGATTCCCCCCGGACAGTCGCGGACCTATGTCGTGAGCCTGCGTGTCACCGACAGGCCTGATGAATGGGTCACCACGCTGCTTCCGTATCGCGACTACTTCCGCAGCACTTATGGCCCGGTGCAGTACGTTCGCAAGACCACGCCTGTGGTAGGCATCACGGTCGCGGATCCGTCGCAGATATCCGACAGCAATCCCTACGGCTATGGCAACAACATTCGCCCCGACATCAACGGTTTCGGTCGGCTCAAAACCAACTTGCTGCGTCAGCAGGACTGGGACACGACGATGGTCTGGATGGTCTCGGGCCTGTACAACGAGAACCGCGAACTGAACTTTCCGTATCAGGTAGGCAGCCAATGGAACCGAAGCCCGCAGATGCAAACGGCGCTGGACCCAGTCAACGGTCTTCCCGCTGTGGCAGCTGATCGCGAACTCGGCATCTGGTGGGGCCGTTCCCTCGCGCTCTCGCGCACCTGGAACAGCGCCGACTACATCAAGTTTGATCCCGACAATCCCGAGCACCTTGCGATCGCATTGCGCGAGGTTGATGGCATTGCCGCGACCGGCGTGACCCTGATTGGGCTGGACACGTTCCAGCCGGACCAGACGCCCCTGTGGAAGGCCCTGCCCTGGATTCAGACGATGAAAGATCGCCATCCCAACATGAGTTTCGTGACCGAGCCGGCGCAGTGCGACATTCTGCACACCGTGGCACCAACGTATGTCACCGGGTACACACTTTTCCCACCAGCGAACTTGACCGATGAAAAGCAGTTGTACGTCATCAAAGGACCCAACATCCTCTTCGACTTCATCAACCCCGGACACGAGACCTGGGGCAGCATGAGTTATCACTTGCATCGCAACTTCTTGGGTGGCGTGCCGCCCGCGGACAAAATGCTTGGTGACTTCCGTAAGTGGGCCGAGTGGGGATATCGCCCGATCTTCTTCGACTTCCAGAACAAGCCCGAGACGGTCAGTGCAGCTCCGAGTTGGGACACCAGCCTGCCCACAGCAGTGGTCGCGGCGGACCCGATCATCCAGCGGATCAAGCGAGGACGTCGACCCAATGACACGACCACGCAGCAGCAACCGTCGCAGCCTGGCGCACAGCCCACCAGCGGACAGCCCACAGCGCAGCCCCAGGGCAATACGAATACAACCCCGCGCATACGCCAACCTGGCGTTGCTCGCCCCGGCAACGGGCCACGCGGACCACGCAGCAGTTTCAACCGCAACAGCAGCGCGATCGTTGTTCGTGCCAAAAATCTGGGAAACACAACGACCAACGTTGGCGACCCGAACCAGCCCGCACCCACAACTCCCCCGCCCCAGTGATTGATTCCGCGGCAAACCAAACGGGATAGCGAAACCCGGATGGGCTGAACCAGCAGGAAATGACGCGCCGCCAAGCAACCCCTTGGCGGCGATTCTTCTTTTGTGCGATGCAACGTTGATCCGATCTCGCAGCAACTTCGCGTCACAACCTACGGCATTCCCTACTACGACGAGGCGACGCTGCTGGCCAACCCGACGCTGATCGCAAGTTTGCAGCCGTCGGTGATTCAGGAGTTCACAGTGAACCCCATTCCAACGCCGGGCGTGCTGGGCCTGATGAGCCTGGCTGGTGCGTTCACGGCCCGTCGGCGCCGCTAATCGTCTGATGACAAGTTGATTGCAGCACGGCGCGAGGGAGCAACCCTCGCGCTTTTTTGCGCGCTCGTGCAACCAGACACGCACCTTTCCCAATGAAATCTGCTATGATTTCCGAGTCGCGACGTCGTCACCCCCGGCGTTCGCAGGTTCAGCAAGATTCGCCAAGGGGGGAACGGCACAAAGAAGGCACTAGAGGGCTCGGCACACGGGGTCGAGGCACTTGGCAACAGCAAAGGTGTTTGCTCACACGAACACGAGGTAGGGCGTATCGACGACTCTGTCTTTGCTCAGTACCCCGCTCTCTCGTACTTAAGAACTGGAGTTTCCCCATGGCAAGCGGTAATGGCAACGGCGGCAAGAAGTGGACCAAAAAAGAACTGCTCTCCCGCCCCATCGAGCACATCGACATCACCGGCTTTGATGCTCGCGGCATCATCGACAGCTATCGCGACATGGCGTACTCGTCGCGCACGCTGGCGCACGCCGCCGACATCTACTCGATGATGCTCAAGGACAAGGAATGCGGCGTTATCTTGACGCTTGCGGGCTCGCTCATCAGCGCGGGGCTCAAGAAGGCCATCATCACGATGCTCGAGAACAACATGGTGGACGCGATCTGCTCCACCGGCGCAAACATCGTCGACCAGGACTTCTTCGAGGGTCTTGGTTTCAAGCACTACATCGCACCCGGCAGCCCCGAGGCACCGCCCGTGGACGACATGACCCTGCGCAACATGATGATCGATCGCATTTACGACACGTACATCGACGAGGACGATCTCCGCGCCTGCGACCACGCGACCTACGAGATATTCAACGAGTTTGCCCCCGGCGCGTATAGCAGCCGCGAGTTCATCGAGGCGATGGGGGCGTACCTCGCCAACAACAGCAAGTACGCCAAGAACGAGAGCATCGTCAAGACCTGCTATCAGAAGCGCGTGCCCATCTTTGTGCCCGCATTCAGCGACTGCAGCGCGGGCTTTGGCATCGTCCTCCAACAGACAGAAGCCATCGAGCAGGGCAGGGGCCAGGTCGCCATCGACAGTGGCAAGGACTTCCGCGAACTGACCGACATCAAGCTGGCATGCAAGGACACCGGCCTGCTCATGCTGGGTGGCGGCGTCCCCAAGAACTTTGCTCAGGACATTGTGGTCGCGGCGGAACTCCTCAACGAGCGAAAGGGCGGCAAGGCCCGGGGCGATGTGGGCATGCACAAGTACGCGATCCAAATGACCGTCGCCGACAGCCGCGATGGCGCGCTCAGTGGCAGCACCCTCCGCGAGGCGTGCAGTTGGGGCAAGGTCGACATCGTCCACGAGCAAATGGTCTTTGGAGAAATCTCGGCCCTCTTCCCGCTACTGGCCAGCGACGCCTATCACCGCAAAGCTTGGAAGAGCCGCAAGGGTTTCAAGTTTGCCGACCTGTTTGAGAAGGGTGACGGCATGCCCGACTTCATGCGAACGGGCATGGGCAAGGGGAAGAAGAAGGTCGCGAAGTAAGCGGGCAGCCCAAGCATCATCAACCAGCACCCGCGAGGGTTCTCGCGAGCGTTGTTCTTGAATGCGCACAGTTCATGCGATGGCACGGTCGGTGGTGACACGAGCCATGACATCTCGTCGTCCTGCGTTCGTAGAGAGCGCGGGGAGTCGGGCGTGCGGGCGAGCGCAAGAGCAACAGTTGTGAAGTCGCGGCGGTGGAGTTGTGGGTCCTGCGTCCAGAAAGCAACAAGCCGCGCAAGGTGCGCGGCATGCTGCATAAGGAGGGGGACTTTCGTGTGATCGCCTGAAAGATTAGAGGATCGCACCGGTGATGGCGTTGACCTTGACGCTGCGGCTGCGCGCGCCCTGCTGCACTTTGACCTCAAAGAATGGCTGTCCACCCAGCACGCCAATCTCAATCTCGCTTACGTCGCCCGCGCGGGCCGCGACCGCGAGCGCCATCGCGTTGGCGTAGGTGATAGGGGTGTTGGTGCCAAGAGCGGTTCGGAACGCGGCGATCTTGTTCGCCTCACTCGCGGGCACGCTTTCGGATTCAGAGCGGATGATCGCGCCGGTGCCCGGGTTAGCACGGAACTCGATCGCGCTGGTGGCGTCGGGTGCGATGGTCTTTACTTCAAGCTTGGTGCCGCCCCGACCACGCTCGAGATCAGCCTCGAACACGAGCGTGCCTGCGGGCTGGTTGGCCAGGGCGTTGGTGATTGCGTTGGCGATGGCGTTAGCGCCGTTGCCGATGGCTCCGCCACCACCGTTGTTGTTGCCGTTGTTGTTGCCACTGTTGTTGCCGTTGTTGTTGCCGCTATCATTTCTATTGTCCTTGGTCGAAGTACCAAGCACGGCGCCGGTGATCGGGTCAATACGGACTTCAGACTTTGCCGTGCCGTTGAGGACAGTGACTTTGTAGATTAATCCACGGCCGGTACCTTCGATGCGGACATCGCTGGCTTGGCCCGCGCCTCGGCTCCGCACGGCGATCTGGCCAGCCTGCGAGAAGTCGACGGTGAAGGTGGCGAAGGCGGTCTGAAGCGTGCTGGCTTCGCGACCATCTCGCCCGCCAAGGTTCTGGCTCCGTGAGCGGAGCACCGCACCGGTGAAGGGGTTGATGTCCTGGCGTACGCGGGCCTTGCGGACGGGTTGCACGCCTTCAGTGCGATAGATGAGCTGTCCGTTCTCAAATTCAAACTTCACTCGGGTGACGATCGCGCCGGGGAAGGCAGCAATCGTAGAGTTGGCGGCAGCCTGGAAGCCGACAACCTGGTCAAGTGCGGGGAGGGTGGAACCGGATGGCAGATCATCGGCCCCCGCCATCGCGACAGGTGCGAGGCCGGCGAGGGCAACAAGGGCGGTCAAGGCAAGGACGCGGGCCGGAATGCGAAGCTGGGTGGTCATGAATACTCCTTGGGAAGAAAGTGTACAATTTTAGACTTCATGCGGCGGGAAGGTCGGTTGGCTGTCACACAAAAACAGTAGAATGCGAACGCCCTATGCCGATTGAGGCTCAGTTTCGAGAACCGCGCTGTGTGTAGAAGGGAGCAATCGAGTGCAGCAAGTGATAAACAATGCAGAAAGTGATGTATCACTCACTGGTCGAAACTGCATCTATTGCAGCTATCGCCTTGACGGATTGAGCGCAAGCGGCGTGTGCCCAGAATGCGGCAAGCCCGTTGTTGACTCGCTCAAAGGTCTACTGCTGCAATTTGCATCGCCCGAATACCTGCGAGAGGTCAAGTCGGGACTGTCGTTGTATCTCAACGGCATCCTGGTACAGATCGTGGTGATGATTATCGTCGCCATAGCGGCGTTCGCTCTGGCTGGGAATCCGACGCTGGTAGGCTTGGTGACCGCTTTGGGGTTGATTCCTGCGGCGATGACGATCATCGGATTCTGGAAGTACACAGCACCCGATCCCGGGTATGTCGGGCAAGAAAACCCCAATAGCGCTCGCCAGATCGCACGAATTGCCCTAATTTTCACTGCAATTTTATCTGTGGCCAGTGTGTTTGCGCAGTTCACTGGTACCGCACTCCAGCCGGGCATGCCGGGCGGCCCTGGTGGCGGCGCGGCTGGTGCAGCGATGACCGCAGGGGCGATCATTGGTATCTTGATCGCGTTGCTTGGGGGTATCGCATGGATAGTGCAGTTCTTCGCCGGGCTTCGATACACCAGTTGGATGATGGGGCGCATCCCGGATGCCGATCTTGTCGCTCGTACCAAGAAGTACCTGTGGTTGCTACCAGTCATTTATATCGTCGGATCATGCGTGATCATCGGGCCATTGATCGCGTTGGTCATGTTCTGGAACCATCTGGACAAGTTGTGCAAGTACTTGAAAACACTGGATATACCCGCAGCCAGTGGTACCATGGCCATGCCCCAGTAACGGATAGGACTAGTGCAGAACCCGTTGGGCAATCCACGTTCGCGTTTCCTATACTTCGATTCGGCTGGGGAATTCGCACCAATGCCTGCGACGCGCGGAGAGGCCGCGCTTGTGGGTCGACGGAGACCATTATGCGCACTCATTTTGCAACCCGATTCTTGTCCAACCTCTCGAGCGCTGGCATCATTGCCGCGACGTTTTTGTGCGTCGTGACTGCACGCGCACAAGAAGAAGCACAGCCAGCCAAGGAGGCGGCGCCACAAACAGAACCCGTGAAAGCAGACCCAGCCATGCCCGACACCGGCATGAAGATGATCGAGCAAGCCAAGCCGAAGGGAATTCCCGTGCCCGATATGACCGTCGTTGCCACCAGCGAAGTCGAAGGTGTGAAGATTGAAGACATGAAGATCGGCGACGGCGCCGTCATCAAGCGGGGAGCGATGGTTCTGGCCCACTACCACGGCACACTGGTTGATGGTGGCAAGGTCTTTGACTCTTCGTTCGAGCGCGGCGAACCAGCCGCATTCCCTCTTGGCGGCGTGATTCGCGGCTGGCAGGTTGGCGTGCCAGGGATGAAGGTCGGCGGGATTCGCAGGCTGACCATTCCATCCGAGTTGGGCTATGGCGATCGTGGCGCGGGCGGCGCAATTCCCCCGTCGGCGGACCTTGTATTTGTCATTCAAGCCGTGGGCACCATAGAGAGCGAGGATCTCAAAGTTGGTGAGGGCGATCCCGCCAGTGCGTTCTGCGTCGCCGTGACTGCGTACACCATGAAGGATGAGTCCGGCAAGGTTATAGAAAGTGCGACTACCGAGAAGCCATATATCCTGGTACCGCAGGAGTTCGCTCCCATGAACAGCGGCATCGAAGGCATGAAGGCTGGCGGGAAGCGGATTATCAAGGTGCCCAAGGAATTCAACAAGCCTAATCCGCAAGCCCCTCCCACGAATCGTCCGACCGATGTCGCGTTGACGATCGAGGTTGAGTTGCTCGTGCTGCGCAACCTGCAATAGGCTGAGGCACGCGAGACGATCTGTGCATTGGCCGCGGACAGTCGTCTGCGGCCTTTTTTCTGCAACGATCTGGATACGAAGGCTGCGTTGCCGGCTGTTATCTACAGTGACGCTTTGGCAGGATGATGCCATGAGCAACGACTTATACACGTTTGTTGGCCATCGCCAATTGGCGTTCATGAATCCCATGCCCGAGGCGGCATATGAGCATGTGATGGGCATGCTCACGCTTTCGCGCGGCGCGACGGTCGCGGACTTTGGTAGTGGCTTTGGCGAGTTGTCGCTACGACTGGTCAAGAAGTTCGGCGTGCATGCAGACTGTGTCGAACTTTCGCCGTTGATGGCAGACGTTGCTCGCGAAAGGGTCGCCGCCCGAGTGCCCTCAGAACTGATCCGCGTTCACGAGGGCGATGCCGGCGCTTTCAAGGCATCTATTCCGCCCGAATCCTTTGATCTGACGATCTGCATCGGTTCCTCGCATGCTCTGGGCGGCTACTCGCAGATGCTGCAAGTCCTTTCGCGATTGACGCGAGCGAGCGGGCACATCCTGGTGGGCGAGGGCTACTGGCGACAGCCGCCCGCACGCGGATATCTCGACGCGACCGGCATCACACCCGATGAGTTTGGTGCGTTTCCAGATCTGGTCGATCATGGCGTCGCACTCAACCTCTCCTGCCAGTTTGCCAGCACAGCGAGCACACAAGACTTTGATTGCTATGAATGGTCCCACGCGCGGGCGATTGAAGCCCACGCACGCCAGCATGCGAGCGATGCTGTTGCCAGGGCAATGCTGGCGCGGAGCAAAGCGTGGCGCGATGCGTTTGTACGATGGGGGCGCGAAAGCCTGGGGTTTGGGCTCGTACTTTTCCGGAAGTGAACAAGATCACGCGAGTGTGCCGTGTCAGCACGCCGCGTCCATGCGCTTGAGTGTCTCTTCGCGCCCCAGCACAGCGAGCGTCTCGCCAATCCCGGGCGTGACGGGAACACCGGCAATCGCGACGCGCACCGCCTGGGCGATTGTTCCGGGATGTGGATATCCCTTCTCCTTCGCGAGTTGTTCGATCACGTCGTGGATGGGCGTCGGCTCGAAGGCGGGCAATGAAGCGATGCGAGAGCGATACTCGCGCAGCAAGGCGCGGCCCTCGCCATTGTTTGCGTCCAGGTGTTTGGCAGCGACCGCGGGATCAATAGTCACGCTGTCGAGCATCACAAAGCCGCAGGACTTGACGCCATCACGGAAGGTCTTGGCGCGAGGTTTGACAGCTTTGGAAAGCCACAGCCAGCGTGGGGTAGCACAGGCGTCCTCGCCTGTGGCTGTCCACTCGCTCGCCTTGGCCGCAAGCGGCTTGGCGTGTTCCTCGCACCAATCAAACCAACGCTGCGAAAACTGCTCGTCGGTCATCGCGCCGATGCTGTCGGCGTTGAAGGAAAGCAACTTTGCACGATCAAACTTGCTGTTGGTCTTGCCGATGCGGTCGATGGCGAAGTGCTGGGCTAGGAAGTCCATATCAAACTTCTCGAGGTCTTTGCCGTCGGGCAGTTTCATACCAGGATTCCAGCCCAATAACGCGAGGAAGTTGTTGATCGCCTCGGGCGTGTAGCCCGCATCGCGGAAGTCCGCGACTTCGATCTCGGGCAGCGTGATCTTGAAGTGACGGGCGATCGCCTCGGCAATCAACTGGCTGTCGTTCTCCGCAGAGAGGAAGTCGGTCAGTTGGTTGGCATCGACACCGATCGCGGACGCCAACTCGGGCGGCTGGCCAGCGCCGCCAGCCTGCTTGGCCAGCGCATCCTTGAGCGCCTTGCGGGCAGCCTTGGCCTTGTCGCGCTTGCTCATCTTGGTGTTGTCCATGTTCATGATGAGGGGCATGTGCCCGAACAGGGGCGGAGCAAAACCAAAGGCGCGATACAGCGCGATCTGGCGGGGAGTGTTGCTCAAGTGCTCCTGGGCACGCAGCACGTGCGTGATGCCCATCGCATGATCGTCAACGACCACGGCGAAGTTGTACATTGGAAAGCCGTCCTTGCGACGTATGATGAAGTCATCCACCTCGCCCGGTGCGATCTTCACATCGCCCAGCACCTGATCAGTGAACGCGATCTCCTGATGTGGAGCGAAGAAGCGAATGACGTGCGGCTCGCCGCGCTCGATCATGCGGACGCGGTCCTTGATGTCAGCAACGTTGTCGTAACTCGCTCGGTTATAGCGGTAGTTGCGCTTGGCCTGCTCTGCCAGTTTCTTTTCTGCGCTCAGGGTCTCTTCGGACTCGAAGGCGGGATAGGCCTTGCCTTGCTCCACGAGTCGCATGATGTGCTCGTTGTAGATCGCGATGCGACGGGCCTGGAAGAATGGGCCGACTCCGCGCGGATCGCCGCCGATAGTGGCATCTGTGTGGGTACTGCCTCGCTCTGCGAGGGGCGAACTACCGACTGTGTTGCTTGACTGTTCTGGTTTGCCCCTCGCGGAGTGACGGGGTACCCAGGATAATTCTGGCCCTTCATCCCAGTGAATACCCAGCCACGCGAGGTCTTCCATGATGCCGCGTGCCGACTCATCGCTGCTGCGCGCGGCGTCGGTGTCTTCGATGCGAAGAAGAAAGTGGCCGCCGTACCGCTTGGCAAAGGCCCAGCAGAACAGAGCAGTTCGTGCGCCGCCGACATGCAGGTGGCCGGTGGGGCTGGGCGCGAAGCGGGTAATGACGGGAGGGTTGGTAGAGGCCATGTGTATCCAGAGTAGTGGTGAGCGGCCAAACTCGCGGCCTTCGATCGAATTGGTTACAAACAGGCTGCGAACAAGGCACGTCTCGCAGACAAAGCTGTGCCGAATCCCTTTCCAATTCTTGCGATTTGGTTTAGACTATGGGTATGCACACGCCGCGAGACCAAGCCGGAGACCCAGCCGGAGACGTATCACTTGGCACCTGAGGTTGCGGGTTCACGCTCGTGAGCCTGACCCGCACTCGTGACTTGTGCATTCCATAAGGAGACAACCCATGCCTACCCGCCCCTCCACAAGCGCCGCCGACCTTCGCAATGTCCTGCTCTGTGGCACAGGCGCGGGCGGCAAGACCACGCTGGTTGAGCGACTGCTCTTTCTGAGCAAGGCTGTGGTCAAGATGGGCACGGTGCTCGACGGCACAACCGTCAGCGACTTCACCGAAGAGGAACGCCATCACAAACACAGTCTCCAGCCAGGCTTTGTCCATCTGGAGTATGAAGGACACCTGGTCAACCTCATCGACACGCCCGGGCTTGGTGACTTTCTGGGGCATGCCGTGGCTTGTTTTCCTGCGGTCGAGACGATCGCCGTGGTGGTGGACGCGATCAAGGGCGTGGACAGCACGACACGCCGACTGATGAACATCGCCAAGGAGCGGAAGATTCCCCGCATGATCATCGTGAACAAGATCGATGAGGCCCATGCCGACCTTGAAGGATTGGTCGAGAGCATCCGCGAGACCTTCGGCAACACCTGCCTGCCTATCAATCTTCCCACCAAGAACGCCAGCGATGTCATCAACGTCTTCGAGCACGACGGTAACGACTCGAAGGGCGATCAGACTGATTTCTCCAGCGTCCATGAAGCCCACAAACGGATCGTCGAGCAGGTGATCGAGGTCGATGACGAACTGACGATGCAGTATCTGGAGAAGGGCGAAGGGTTTGATACCGACAAATTGCACGCGGCCTTTGAAAAGTGCCTGGAAGATGCGCACCTGATTCCAATCTGCTTCGCCAGCGCCAAGACCGGCGTGGGCTGCGACGATCTCGTTCACATCTTTGCGAGCCTCTGCCCCAGCCCTGTCGAGGTGAATCCGCCCGAGTTCCTCAAGCGCGACGTGCAGGCCGATGGCGCCGCGGGCGAAGAGCACGAGTGGAAGGCCAAGCCCGATCCGAATGCGAAGGTGCTCGCCCACGTCTTCCGTGTCGTGAGCGATCCGTTCCTGGGCAAGATCGCGATCTTCCGCGTCCATCAGGGAACCATCAAGGCGAAGGCAGAGATGTTCGTGGGCGATGGCAAGAAACCGGTTCGCATCGGCCACCTTTTCCAGTTGCAAGGGAAGGAACACGTCGAGACCGCAGAAATTGGGCCTGGTGGGATCGGAGCGGTCGCCAAGCTCGACGAATTGGTTTTCAACAGTGTGCTGCACGACAGCCACGACTATGACCATGTTCGATTGAATCCACTGCCGATTCCCAAGCCCATGTTTGGCCTGGCAGTAGAACTCAAGAACCACACAGACGAGACCAAGTTCTCTGCCCTCGTACACAAGATGATGGTGGAGGATCCCTGTTTTCGCATCGAGCGCATCAGCGCGACCAAGCAGACCGTGATGCGGGGCCTGGGCGAACTGCATCTGCGTGTGATGCTCGAAAAACTCAAGAAAGCGGGCATCGACGTGATTACCAGCACCCCAAAGGTCGCGTACAAGGAAACCGTCACCATGCGCAGCGACGGGCATCATCGCCACAAGAAGCAGACGGGCGGTGCGGGGCAGTTTGGCGAGGTGTACCTGAAGATCGAGCCGTTGGGAGGCGAGCATCCCGATGGCTTTGAGTTCCATAACGACACGGTGGGGGGGAGCATTCCGCGTCAGTTCATCCCCGCTGTCGAGAAGGGCGTGCGCAGCGTGCTCAACGACGGTGCAATCGCGGGCTATCCCCTGACGGGTGTGGCAGTGCGCGTCTACGACGGGAAGTACCACGACGTTGACAGCAAGGAAATCGCCTTTGTTGCTGCTGGCAAAAAAGCCTTCATCGACGCGGTACAGAAGGCCAAGCCCGTGTTGCTTGAGCCGTACGTCTCGCTCGAGGTGCAGGCCCCCGCCCGATACCTGGGCGATGTCGCCGGGCACATTTCAACCAAGCGCGGGCGTGTCGTGAGCAGCGATGTCCTGTCGGGTGATATCTGCCTTGTGAAGGCGATTGCGCCGCTTGGCGAGGTCCAGAATTATTCGAACGAACTCAAGAGCATGACGGGAGGCGCGGGCACGTACTCGATGGAATACAGCCACGATGAACGCACCCCGGCGCATATTCAGCAAGCCGTTGTCGCCGCGTACAAGCCGCATCCAGAGGAGGAATAAGTCCGGGGCGATTTGATCAGGCACTGAAGCAACACTCGTGCGCGACTACGCGACCGGGCGTCCCAGCGCCGCAATAGCCCGTTCCATCAGGCGATCGTGGGCACGCATGGCATCAACGTTCGCATCAACCTCGCGCGCTGCGCTCGTGACGCTCATCAGCGCCTTGAGCTCGTCAACAGCGGATTCCTCCACCATGCTCTGGCGGATGTTCCCACCAGGCTTCCTGGGCGAGGAGAATGTCTCCGCAGGAGCGAACATCATGCTGTGCCCCGCCTTGCGAAGTTGAGTCCCCTCGGGCACATCGACGAACTTGAGTTGGGCGATGGTGCGGTTGTCGACTTTCATCGTGCCGTCGCCATCGATGCGCAGTTCGCCCTGGGCCGGAATCGTGATCCGCTGGTTATTGCTATCCAGCACGGGCAGGCCGGTGCCCGACATCACAAGTTCGCCATTGGGGCTTCGCAGGAGGCGGCCGTCGCGGGTCAGTCGTCGCGGGTTGGTCGCGTCACTCGTGTCCTCGACAACCAGAAATCCGCGCCCCTCGATGGCGAGATCAAGTTTGCTCGTAGTCGTCCGAAGCGATCCTTGTTCAAGGCTGATGCGATTCGGACGCAGGAGCGTGCCGCCACCCAACTTCTCTAGCAGCGTGTTGCTGGGGAGGTAGGCAAGCCCGTCCTCGGAGCGGACATCGGCGCGGGTCTGGATGCTCGGGATGTCGGGCTTGAAGCCCACCGTGTCGAGGTTGGCGAGGTTGTTGGCAAAGACATCCTGGCGATAGAGCGCAGTCATGACGCCAGACGCGGAAATTTGCAAGCCGTAGGACACAACAGTGTTAACGCAATAGGGGTGCCACAACCAGCCGGAGTATTCGCACCCACCCGCAAACTCATGGCACGTCCTTCGCGTTGCACTCCATTCCGGAGTAGATACCCATGGCCATCAATGCGCTCCAATCCGCATCCTCTGCGCTCTCGGCGCTCAACACTGCGCTCGACGTCACGGCGAACAACCTCGCCAATATCAACACCGACGGCTTCAAGTCCAGCCGCACCAACTTCCAGGATCTGCTCTACATCGAGAAGGCCCAGCCCGGCACCCTCAACGCCAATCAGGACCAGCGGCCGATCGGTACCTATGTGGGCTTGGGCGTCCGAGTCTCGGGCACGCACTTGGACTTTGCCCAGGGCGCTCCTCGCTTCACCAGTAAGCCCCTGGACATTATGATCGAGGGAGAAGGTTTCTTCGAGGTGACAGTCGAGGATGACCTGGGCCCCGGCGGCCTCGCCTACACACGCGCTGGCAACTTGTCGCTCAATTCCGAGGGCGAACTCGTGCTCGCCAACGATCAAGGCCGGCGCATCCAGCCTGTAATCAACATCCCGCCAGAGGCCAGCAGCATCTCCATCAGCAAGGACGGCTTCGTTCGTGTCGCGATTCCAGGCGAGACCGAGCCCCAGGAAGTCGGCCAGCTCAATCTCAGCACCTTCATCAACCCCGCAGGCCTGAAACAGGTCGGCGAAAACCTCTACGTCGAAACCTCCGCCAGCGGCGCTCCTAATAGCGGTGTGCCCGGCACCGACGGACGAGGCAATGTCAGCAGTGGCTTCCTGGAGAGCAGCAACGTTGACCCAACAAGAGAGTTGATCGACCTCATCCGAACCCAGCGAGCCTTCGAGTTCAATAGCCAGTCCATCAAGGCGGCGGACGAAAGCCTCCGCAGCGTCGCCCAACTCCGCAGATAGGCGCATGGCAACCGTGAGTGAAGCGTGACGTGTGGAGAACGCAAAGCAGTATGAACGTGTGGAGTCACAAACTGTGGTTGGCGGCGATTAGCCCGGCCCTCGGTCCGGTCCTGGGCCTCATGCTTGTCTGTTCGTCCGCACGAGGTCAGGAGTGCGTCGAACTGCTTCAAAGCGTCACTATCGAGCACGAAAGCACAGTCACACTCGGGCAGATTGCCAAGGTTAGTGGGCCGCACGCGGATGTGCTGGCGAGTATCCAAGTCCCTGCCCAAGTCTGGACCAAAGGCGAGTCAGGCTTGCGAACGCTCGACATCACCCGGGTGCGTGATTTCCTCGGCGCGACCCCGGGCATCAATATGGGACGCATCGCCCTTTCCGGCTCTCGGGTTGAATTACGCAGGGCGGTTGTCATATTGATCCCCAAGGCACCATCCGTGAGCAGCGACGCGGCGGCTCAAGATGTTGGAACTCGCGTGCGCGACCTGATTCCAGAACGCATCGCCCAGGCGATGACCATTCCGCTCGCTGCACTTCGCATCACACTCGACGAGAGCGACGCCGATCTACTTAACACAAGCCTGGTCAATCGCACCGCGACCATCACGCCCATGGGTGATTCGGATCGCGCGCCCCTTCACATTCGCGTCTATGAGGGTGATCGCCTGATCCTCGCCCGCTCCACACGCGTGGGCGTGCTGGTGCGCCGCGATGTTGTCCTCGCCCAGCGTGCCATTCGCAAGGGCGAGTTGCTCGATCCGTCCATTCTTCGCTCCGAGGAGCGTTGGCTTCCGCCAAGTGTCGCCAGCGCGCCGTACGAGCAGATCGTCGGCAAGTCCGCCAGATCCGCGATCGATGCTGGCGAGATCGTCGATCTCCGCGATGCCGAAGAGCCCATCGTCGTTCGCAAGGGCGAACGAATCGTAGTGGACTGCATCGTGGAAGGCGTGCTCGTGCGATCCACCATGAGAGCCGCAGCCCAGGCACGTGTGGGCGATGTCATCATGGTGCAGCCTCTGGTCGCGCAGCGCGAGCTCGGTGGCAAAGGCGCATCACGCTCACAAACCAAGACTCCTGCGGTCTTTGCCCGCATCAGCGGCCCGGGTCGAGGGGTTGTGACAACTTCCCAGCCCGCTCCAACTTCCCAGGCAACTGATGTCGCCGCTTCCCAGACGACGACTGCATTTGTCGTCGATCGCGTGATCGACCACCAGTCAAACCTCCAGAGTCCTCTTGCGATGCCACGCGAGGCAACCGACACCTTACTTGTTCCAGGCTGGGAGATTCGCAAGTGAAGACCACTCCGCACACGATCGCTTTGCACGCCACGCTTGCCTTGTTGGCCGGACCAGTTGCCCACGCCCAGAGCCTGTTCCGCGAGGAACCCAGGCAGCCAGCGACCGATCAGGTGATTGGTGCCCAGCAGGAAACCGATCCCCAGGAACAACTTCGCGCGACCAGCCTGACCATGGTCGAGGCCCCCAAGCCCCGCGAGTTTCAAGTCCACGATACGGTCTCGATCATCATCCAGGAAACCAGCAAGCAGAGCAGCACCGCCAAACTCGACACCAAGAAGGACGCGAGCATCAAGGGCAAGATCACCAGGCTACCCGAACTCACAGACTTGCTTGAACTGATGCTCGACTCAACCGACAGCACGCCCCTTGTCGAGGTCGGCGCCGACGGCGAAACCGATTTCAAGGGCGATGGCAAGTACGAACGCAACGAACGCCTGACTGATCGCATCCAGGCGACCATCATCGATCTCAAGCCCAACGGCACGTTCGTGCTCGAAGCAAGGCGCAGCATCGGCAAGGATCAGGAGGTCCAAACCCTCGTCCTCTCGGGCATCGCCAGGCGTGAGGACATCACCACTGCCAACTCTGTCCTCTCCTCACAACTCGCCGAACTCACCATCGAAGTCAAGAGCGAGGGCGATGTGAAGGATACCGCCAGCAAGGGCTTCTTCACCCGCCTGTTCGAAGCGCTGTTCAACTTCTAATCGATACCAGGATGGATATCAGGATGTTCAGAGGCAGAAGGACTGCTCGCTGCGCCTCCGACCTGAGCCACCAGCCGTCAGACAATGTTCACTCTCCGCACAACGTGCAGGGACCTTCGCTGAAGACAACCAGGAAACTGGTGATGTCGCAGGGGTCAAAGAGAGAGCCATCGTTGTTGAAGTCGATGTCGCTGCAGATCGCCGTTTCGGGGATGCAAGGCCCCTCACTGAAGATGCTCAGCAAGGCTTCGATATCCTGCGGATCGAAGGAGCCGCCGTCGTTGTTGAAGTCAACGCTGTCGCATTCGCGGCAGTCCGTGGGGATGCCGTAACGAGCGAAGCTGACAGATACGTTGCCCCCGGCGAAGCTAAAAGCCCCGCCAGCGAACAGGTCGCCGCTAGGAAGTGTTGGTAGTGTGGTGAGGGCACTGGGGGGATAGTCCATTCCCGTGCCCAGCGCGCTCCACGTCGTGCCGTTCCAGCGAGCGATGCCATTGGCGGGTACACTTCCAGCGGTGGTGAAGAACCCTCCCGCGACCACGTCGCCATTCGTTAACGTCGTGAGAGCGTAGACCGTACCGTCCATTCCCGTGCCCATCGCGCTCCACGTACTGCCATTCCAACGAGCGATGCGATTGGCTGGCAATCCTCCGGCGGCTGTAAAGTCCCCACCCGCGATCAAGTCGCCGTTGTTCAACGTTGTCAAGGCAAAGACGACACTGTTCAGTCCCGTACCCAGCGCGCTCCACGTATTGCCGTTCCAACGAGCGATGTGATTAGCTGGCACTCCCCCGGCGGTGGTAAATATGCCGCCCGCGATGTTGCTGCCGTTGGGTAGCCTTGTGAGGGCGAAAACTTCAGCGTTCATTCCCATGCCCATCGCGCTCCACGTACTGCCGATCCAACGAGCGATGCGATTGGCTGGCACACCCCCGGCGGTTGTAAACGCCCCACCCGCGATCAAGTCGCCGTTATTCCGCGTTGTCAAGGCATAGGCGACATCGTTCATGCCCGTGCCCATCGCACTCCACGCACTGCCGTTCCAACGAGCGATGTTGGCTGCTGGTACGCCCCCAGCGATGGCGAAGTTGCCGCTCGCGATGAGGTCACCATTGGGCCGACGAGTGACAGCAAAGACTTGGTGATTTATTCCCGTGCCCAGCGCGCTCCACGCTGTGCCGTTCCAAAGCGCTATGTTGCTTGCGGACACGCCGCCGATGGTGGAGAAGGCCCCGCCCGCGACCACGTCGCCGTTGAATGTCGCCAGGGCAGAGATGAAGCCGTTCGTGCCCGCACTCAGTGCGCTCCACACTGTGCCGTTCCAACGCGCGATGCGGGCTAGTGGTACGCCCCCGGCGGTGCTGAAGTTGCCGGCCGCGAGCAGATCGCCATTTGGCAGTGTTCCCAACTCGCCGACATTTTCGTCTACTCCCGAGCCTAGCGCGTTCCATGCAGTGCCGTTCCAACTTGCTATGTTGCTTGCGGACACACCCCCGATGGTGGAGAAAAACCCTGAAGCGACCAGGTTGCCGTTATTAAGCGTTGTCAAAGCACTGACGCTACCACTCATCACTCCCGTACCCATCGCGCTCCATGCTGTGCCGTTCCAAAGCGCGATGCGATTGGCGGACACACCCCCAGCAGTGGCGAAGAACCCACCCGCGACGACATCGCCATTAGATAGCGTCGTGAGGGCAAGGACGTCGGAGTTCATGCCCGTACCCATCGCGCTCCATGCTGTGCCGTTCCAAAGCGCGATGCGATTGGCGGGCACGCTCCCAGCGGTGGTAAAGCTCCCACCCGCGACCAAGTCGCCATTGGATAGCGTCGTGAGGGCACCGACCGAACTACCAAAGGAAGCCATGCCCGTGCCCAGCGCGCTCCATGCACTCCCGTTCCAGCGAGCGATGCGATTGGCGGGCACGCTCCCAGCGGTGATAAAGCTCCCACCCGCGACCAAGTCGCCATTGGGTAGTGTCCTGAGCACACTGACGCTATTATCCATTCCTGTACCCAGCGCGCTCCATGCACTCCCGTTCCAGCGAGCGATGCGATTGGCGGGCACATCCCCAGCGGTGGTAAAGCTCCCTCCCGCGACCAAGTCGCCATTGGGTAGTATGGCGAGGGAAGTGACGTGACCGTTCATTCCCGTACCCAGCGCACTCCAGCTACCGCTGATCGGGTCGTAGGCGGCAACACGGCTCGCGATCACATTGCCCGCGACAGAAAAACCTCCGCCGATCACGACTTTGGCACTCTGCGGGCCGGGCCCGTCGGGGTCCCATATTGCAGTTGCAGAAACCGAATCGTTCGTCCCCGCCACCCCATCACCTGGTACCCACTGAGGGTCGCATGCCTGCCCCAGCGCACGCGAATAAACCGGGCCTAGCAACAGAACTAGCAAAGCACCAACCAACAGAAGCCAAAGCGTGGACGTACTGACTGATCGCGCCTGCATGGGATATCTCCTTGCCAATGGATGCATCGTAATTCATTGCCCGAGATCACGCAATCAAAAATCAACTGAACTGTCGTATTCTCACGCAAAAACAGGGTCTTTGCGCGGGAAAGCATGAAAAAAGCGGGCAGACTCGAGAGTCAACGCCCGCCCAGTGCGCACCCTTTATTGACCCCTTTCCCCATCATCGACGCCTTGCACGCATCCTGCTGCGCTGGCTTCAACTATTGATAACCCTTCCCTCACTCGCCAACGCCGCCTCGTGCACGCTCTCGTGCATCGTCGGGTGCGCGTGGATCGTCGCGATGAGTTCCTCGCTCGTCGCCTCCAGCCGCCGCGCCAGGCTCAGTTCTGCGATCAACTCCGTCGCCTGATCGCCCATGATGTGCGCGCCCAGGATCTCGCCCCGGGGCAGGCCTCGGATGATCTTGCAGAAGCCGTCGGTGCTGCGGGTGGCGATGGCTTTGCCCAGAGCACTGAACGGGAACGTGCCCACGGCATAGTCCTTGTCCTTGACCAGGCCCTTGGCCTTGAGGTCGCGCTCGGTGAAGCCCACGCTCGCAACCTGCGGGTGGCAGTAGGTGCAGCCGGGGATCACGCTGTAGTCGATCGGGATCGGCTCGTGCAGTTTCTTCCCGTGCTCCTGCTTGCCATCGCGCCACGCGATGCGTTCCACGCACAGGATGCCTTCTTCGCTGGCAACGTGCGCAAGCCAGGGCGGCCCGATGATGTCGCCAATCGCATAGACACCTGGCAGGCTGGTCTTGTAATCGATGTGCTCGTTGAGCGTCCCCTTGCCGGGCCCGTCCCAGTTGAGCGGACGGAAGTCGGTCTTGATATGGTCGCGCTCTGTCGCAAGGTTGAGGCCCGCATCAAACAGGCCGTCAAACCGGCCCTTCACGCCAATCGCCAGCAGCACCTTGTCGGCCTCGATGGTTTCCTTCTTGGATTGGTCGGCGCCCATCTTCCCATCCGTGCCCTTCACCATCGGCGCGATCGTGACTTTCACGCCGGTCGCCGTCTTCTCGATGTTGACCACACCCGTGTTGGTGCGCAGGTCCATCCCATGCTTCTTGTAGACCTTCTCCATCGCGACCGAGACATCATCATCCTCGACGGGCAGAATCCGCGGCATCATTTCGATGACCGTGACCTTGGTGCCAAACGTGTGGTAGAAGTACCCAAACTCCATGCCGATCGCGCCCGCTCCGACGACGATCAGGCTCTTGGGCTGGGCCTTGTTGAACATCGCCTCCCGCGCGCCCCAGATCTTGTCGCCGTCAAACTTGGCAAAGGGCAAGTCCCGCGCCACGCTGCCCGTCGCCACGATCACGCGCGTGCAGGTGACCCGCTCGCGCTTGGTCCCCACCGCCACCGGTGAGTCCGTTCGCGTGTCCTGCACCGTCGCGTCGTGGATGTCGATCGTAACAACATCGCCCTCTGGAATGGGCCGCACCCCCGATGGCGTCTTGCGCGCCGAAACAATCTTGGCGTTTCCCTTGATGAATTCGATCTTGTTCTTCTTCATCAGGAACTCAACACCCTTGTTGAGCTTGTTCGCCACATCCCGCGAGCGCCCGATGGTCTTCTCCCAGTCAAAGGAAATCTCGCCTGTGATCTTCAGGCCCCAGGCCTCCCTGTCCTGCAACTTCTCTAGCAACTCGGCGTTCGCGAGCAGGGCCTTGCTGGGAATGCACCCCCAGTTCAGACACACCCCGCCTAGCTTGTCGCGCTCGACGATCGCGGCCTTATACCCCAACTGCGCGGCCCGAATCGCCGCGACATATCCGCCAGGACCACCACCAACCACAACCAAATCAAAGTGACGATCAGCCACGGGAAGTTCCTTTGCAAACCCCTTCCACCTCCCGGCGACGGCCACGAGGCGGGAAGTCGGGCGAGGGACGCGAGTATAGGTATTCGCGCGTCCCGCGCGGCATCACGGATGCCCGACAAGCACACCGTTTGCACATGGAATCCAGGTACTTGCCACTGCCAGGAAGTAGCACGTTTCTACTGGCGCCCCGGCAGTTCCGTCTGCAGCACCAGACAAGAACCCAGCACCGGATAATCCTGCCTCACGCGGAAGAGTTCGTACTCGTTGGCCGCCCATCTCAGCCGACGGAAGCAGTGCGCCAGCGCGTGCTCATACGCAGGAGCCTCGCCCAATCGGGCCGCGAGCAAGCCCCGCCCCATCCGTTCCACCGAGATAGACGTTGGCAACACATGCCACTCTTCAGGCTTCTGCACCAGCGGATCAATCGCGATCGCGCTCACGACCAGCGCACGGTGCTTGTTCGCAAAACTCGATGGCGCCCATAAGTCAATCACGCCCAATCCCACCGGATCTCGAATCGTCATCATGATCGCGTTGGACGCATTCGTCTCAGTCCGCCACCGTGCCCCCTCCAGATTCCGGCGCACCTCGCCAGTGAACACCGTCACGCCAGACTGTTCGCCCAGCGCCTGTTCCGTAAACCGATACTCGATGTTCTTGTTGGGTAGTTCAAACGCCGCCAACTTGGGCAAGGGCCTGGTTGAAAACTCCGGTAGCAGCGGCACCCCGCCCACCACGCTCTCGGGCTCGATCGGCAACGCCATCACCCGCCGTGGTCCAGGGTTGTCTGTGTCATGCTCGACCGTGCGCGAAAGGCGGATCACGCCTTCCTTGCGAACTCGGCGCGCCCGAATGTGCGCCCGCAGAGTCGCGAAGTCTACTAAATCATCGCCAACTGGCGTGATAATTCCCGCCAGCACGCGCACTGCGGTCTGCACGCCCCATGTATATCCCGCGCTGCGATACGCCGCGCGTCGAGCCACGCGTAGTTCGACCGCATCCTCCTTGGGTGATGCCAAACTCATGGCCATCACTTCAAACGACGCCCGATCCCCCGCATGGTGCTTGACAACCGCCCGATATCGAGCTGTCGCTTCACGCACCGCTTCCAGCACTGGCTTCTCCACACCCCACACCCCCGCCGCGCGCAAGAACTTCTCCATGCCCTCGTCACCTGGCATGTAGGGCGCAGCAGCCAACGGCTCCCGTGCATACGCCACCTGCAACACTCGCCAGCACAAGGTCTTATGGAGTTTGAGTTCACGTTCGAGATCGCGCGGCGCCACCTCGCCAGGCTGGATGCTTTCGAGCACTGCACGCAATCGCCCGCCGACACCCGATAACACCAACTCCGCGCCTTCACGCATATCCGACGCAACAGCGCCTTCGGGCGAGCGGGGAAGTGGGGGACGGCTCATTGAATTGAGTGTACCACAAATCTGCGCGTGGCACAAAGTGTTTTTCAGAAACGATCAGAAAAATGCTTGACGGGCAGCCTCCGATCCAGTAGATTCAGTCCGATCAGGTTGGATCACACACGCACACCGGAGACCTCACGATGAAGAAAGCGCATGGAACGGGGCGGTTCGCCGCCAATATGAAGGGTTGTTGTTGTCTGCTCGCCTTGGCGGGTCTTGCCACAAACGCCCAAGCACAGTTCGTCGATGACTGCTTGGTCGCACCAAACGTCGATGTAGGACTGTTCGCCTTCAACCTCACGTTGGCGAGCAACGGATCAAGTCCGTTCACCGCTCCCTGTGCCGGGCAGGATGGCTCGCTCTACGACCAGTGGGTCAGGTTTGTGCCTACCTCGACCGGGCCGTTTACCATCTCCACGCTGGGCCTGAGCACGGGCGACACCGTGCTGTCTGTCCATGATGTTACCTTCAATGACCCCGAGTTTGACTGCGGATTCGCAGGGTTCCAAGTCAATCAGTGCAACGACAACGCCGACGGCACACTCCAGAGCAACTTAATTTTGAACGCCATTGGCGGGCTTACGTACCTCGTGCGGGTTGCAGGAGTCAATCAAACCCAGCCAGTCGGGCATGTGCTGATCGAGCCATTCATACCACTTGCGGGTGACGCCTGTGCCGATCCTCTGATCGCCCTCGATGGGGTCAATACCTACGACGTCACCCAGGCGGTGATCAATAGTTTCGTTGGCACATGCACTGGCTTCCGCGATGTTTTCTATCGATACACGCCCGCCGTCACGGGTGCGCTGACCGTCTCCGCGTGTGGCCAGGCGACGGAAGCCAACCTCAGCCTGATCGATGGCTGCGGCTTTACTGACACAGTGCTGGGATGCTCGGAATTCGGAGAATGCTTTGTTGGCGCGAGCGTGCAGGCGGGCGTACCCGTCATCATTCGCATTGCCAACGAACAGGCCACCGGCCCGGAGCAGTTCACTGTTTCACTCGATCCCAATGGCATCCCCGCCAATGACACCTGCCAGACCGCCCAGGTTGTGGCGCTGGGCGATACTGCCTTTGACAATACCTATGCGACCACCCAAGCTGTACTCGCCTGCGACGGCGGCTTCTTCCCCTTCATTAGCGGTCTGGATGTCTTTTTCGAGTTCACGCCCTCCATCAGCGGAACCTATGACATCAGCACCGAGAACAGCCTGGGCTTGTCTGACACGCAACTCGCGATTTCGATCTCTTGCGAGGAGGCGCCCTTTGCCTGCAACGACGATGCTCGCGGATTTCTGAGTTTCATCCGCACGCCTCTGGTCGGCGGTGAGACGTACTCCATCGTCGTGACTGGCAACGGGTTGCCCAACGCTGGCACGCCGGTTGATCGGGGTGCTGGCATCCTCAGCCTCCGCCTGTCGGTCCCGCCAAGTAACGACGAGTGCGCGAACGCAACGACCCTGCTCGCGGGCACCTGGCCCTACGACATCTACGATGCAACCACCGGCAGCGAAGCACCGCCTTGCCTCCCCCAGTTCATCGCATTCAACAACGATGTCTGGTTCCGGTACGTGCCGACGGCCAATGGCCTTGTTGAAGCCCTGCTTCTCTCGGGCGGCTCTGCTGGCAGTGTCTCCGTGATCGATTCGTGCGCCAATGGCGTGACGCTGGCTTCATCGGGCATCGTGGCTGATCCGCAGACTGGAACGTATACGCCCCGCGTTGTTGTCAACGGGCAGGCTGGTTCGCCTCTGATTTTCCGTATCGGCTATACCACGAGCCTCAACGATCCTCTGCCCGCCCAGGGACAGGGCGAGATATCCATCGGACCGGTGGCAACACCGATTCCCGCCAACGACACCTGCGCCAACGCGGCGACCATCTCGTTTGGGCAGACCTTCGTTGACGTGACCAATGCCGACAAGGATTGCTCCAGCGCAACGCCCCAGAGTGATGCCTGTACCCCCGCGACCAATGCGGACATCTTCTACCGCTTCACGCCCAACCAGACCGGACCGGTTTGGATCACCATCGATGACGGCGAGACGTATCCGGCGTTCGCCGGTCTGCTGGTGTCTGTCTACGAAGCCTGCTACGCCGATCCCATCACGTGCAGTTTCCCCTTGGGCGATGCACCACGCGACTTCGTGCAATTCCAGGGCGACGAGGAAGTCAGCTACATCATCCGTGTGGGCGGATTACTTTCCTTCTCCTTCCCAGTAGTGGTGTCGGGATCGATTACGATCCAGGATACTCCGGTCTGCGACTCCATCGACTTCAACAACGACGGGGGATTCTTTGATCCCACCGATGTCGAAGCGTTCCTAAGCGTCTTCAGCGAAGGCCCCTGCATTCCAGAGTTTGGCTTCTGCAACGATATCGACTTCAACAATGACGGATCGGTGTTTGATCCCTGCGACGTCGATTCGTTCCTGCTCTCCTTCAGCGAAGGCCCCTGCACACCCTGTGGCCTATAACAACAACCGTGTTGATTCAGCCAGAAGTAATGCAGCTGAAGCCACGACTTGCAGAGATTCGTGTCGCACTTTCGCCCCTCCTATCGCTGTGTCATTCCGTGCCAAGCACTGAAGCGCACGACGGGGGTCGAAAGGGCCGCATATGTCTCGTTTTTATTCTTCCGCATTCCAAGTTGTTCTCGCGTTCTTTTTGCTGATTCCAGCAGCCTTGCTGGCCCGCGCTCAGGCCCAGTCCCAAACCCCCAGGATTGCAACCTACGTCCTGGTTGACGATGGCCAACCCCCAGTGCAGCCATTGATCCAGAATGTTGGCTATGCATTCAACGACGGTGGCTCGGGCAACGCGAGATGGGGTGCGGGCAACAACGAGATCGGCGGCATCCACCGCTTCGAGGCCAGGGGGGGCACCGACACGATCTCTTCGATGCAGTTTCAGGCAGAATTTCTTCCGCTTGGAAGCCCCGCCCGCATCGCCATCTGGCAGGACAACGGATCCGGCAACCCTGCCAACGCCATTCTGCTGCACCAGCAATCCGTCACGCTTCAATCCAACGTGAACGGACAATTCAACACATACGTGCTCTCTGCCCCGGTGAGTGTGTCGGGCACGTTCTATGTAGGTTTCCTGCTTGTATCGGGTCCAGGCAACTTCGCCGCGACCTATCGCATTGTCCCCGCAGCGCAATACAGCGTTGGCTCCACATATCTCGTCCAGGGTGCCGCGGGCGGCAACCTTGCGAATCTTGCATCCAATTACTCCGTCGATGAGGCGACGGGTCCCATCGTACAACAGCCCGGTTACTTCCTGCTTCGCGCCACGGGTTCCAACTCGCGCTTCACCTATCAGGGTCGCCTCAAGCAAGCCAATGCCTCCTTTACCGGCAGCGCCGACATGCGGTTTGGCGTCTATCAGTCCATCGCTGGCGGCTCGCCCCTTGCCACACCACTCTTAGTCCGCAACGTTGCCGTCACCGATGGTCTTTTCACCGTGCAGATTCCATTTGATTTCAACACCCTCTTCTTCAGCACCACCAGCGAGCCATTCCTCGAGATCGCCGTTCGCACCAATCCTTTGGCAACCTACACCACCCTCTCCCCGCGTCAACCAATCACCCAGGCGCCCCTCGCCATCAACGCCATGGCTTCCCAATATGCCAGCAACGTCCCCTGGACGGGCATCTACGACCTGCCACCCTTTCTCGCCAATCCAGTCTGGCAAAACGTCTCGGGCGGCATCAACACCACCGCAGGGAATGTCGGCATCGGTGTCAGCAACCCCCAGCTTCCCCTCGACATCAACGGACGACTGCAGCTTCGTGGCGCGGATACCAACGACACGCCCGGCATGTGGCTTGCTTCTCCCGCAGCCAACCCGCAGGCCCGTGCCTTCGTGGGCCTCCAGTCCGCCAGTTCGGTCGGCTTCTACAGCCCCACTATTGGCTGGGGCCTCACCATGAACACAAATTCTGGATACGTCGGCATCAATCGCCAGACACCCATTGGCGCGAGCAGGTTTGACATCAATACCGCCGCCACCAGTGGCAGCTACGGCGGCATGTACATGGAAACACTCACGGGCGGCTGGCCTTTTTATGGCTACTTCGCGGGCAACAGTGGAGCGGCGTGGACCTACTACCGAGGCACCGACAACACCTGGCGTATCTTCAACAACGGCGACCAGTTCGTCCTCACCAACTCAGGCCTGTTGTCTCTGGGCACCGGAGGGGTTTCTGCCAGCGGCTATCGCCTCGAACTCCCCAACACCGCCGGCCCCGCCGGGCAGGGCCGCGCCAACGCCTGGGTCACCTACTCCAGTCGCGAACTCAAGCAGAACATCCAGACCCTCAAGGAACCGCTGGCGATCATCAACCAGCTCCGCGGCGTCTCCTTCGACTGGCGCGCCGCGCTTGCCGATGGCTCCCGTGCCCACGACCTGGGCTTCATCGCCGAGGAAGTCGCCGATGTCCTGCCCCAGCTCGTGACCCGCACCCCAGAGGGCAAGGCCACGGGCCTTGACTATGGCCGCGTCGTTCCCATCACGGTCGAAGCGATCAAGGCCCAGCAGCAACGCATCGACGCCCTGCAAGCCGAGAACGCCGACCTCAAGGCCCGCCTTGATCGAATCGAAAGCACGCTCAGGATCGTCAAGTAGCACGCGACAGTTCAGAATCTCAAGCCCGATGTCACACACGCCCGCGACACCCTCGCGGGCGTGTGTGTTCGATAGCCTTCTGGCAGATTCCACGAACCGCCGATCACTCCGGGCCGATAAGTATGTCATGGGCACCACTCCCCAGGGCAGCACCGTCCGGGCCATGCCGCACACCGAGCTCTCGCCCGAGTTGCTCGACCACATGCAGCGGATCAAGGCCAAGGCCATCGAGTATGGCCTGGACTTCTTCGAGGTTGTCTTCGAGGTCCTGCCCTTTGAGGTCATGAACCAGATCGCCAGTTATGGCGGCTTTCCCACGAGGTATCCGCACTGGCGCTGGGGCATGGAGTACGACAAGCTCAGCAAGCGCGATGCGTATGGCCTGGGTCGTATCTACGAAATGGTCATCAACAACGATCCCTGCTACGCATACCTCCAGGAATCCAATAACGTCACCGATCAGAAGTTGGTGATGGCGCATGTCTATGGGCACGCCGACTTCTTCAAGAACAACTACTGGTTCAGCAAGACCAACCGCAAGATGATGGACGAGATGGCCAACCACGCCACGCGCGTCCGTCGCCACATCGAGCGCCATGGCCAGGACGAAGTCGAACGATTTATCGATGCCGCGCTCATGATCGAGAACCTGATCGATCCGCACTCGGTCTACAAGGCCCAGGCTCGCAGGCACAAAGCATCAGACCGAAGGGGCCTTCGAGAGGCCGACGATGAACGCGATGGCGCAGCAAGCCCGGGCAACCAGGACAAGTTCGTCGCCAAGGACTACATGGATCCGTTCATCAATCCCAGAGAGGTGCTGGAAAGGCAGCGCAAGGTCGATGCCGCAAAGATCAAGGCCGACAAGGACAGGTTCCCGCTGGAGCCCGCACGTGACGTCCTGCTGTTCCTGCTGAGCAACGCGCCGCTCACCGAGTGGCAGCAGGACATCCTCGCGATCGTGCGCGACGAGGCGTACTACTACGCCCCGCAGGCCATGACCAAGGTGATGAACGAGGGCTGGGCCACCTACTGGCACAGCAAGCTGATGACCCGCCACTTCCTGGAGGCAAAGGAAATCATCCACTACGCCGACCAGCACAGCGGAGTTGTGTACATGGCTCCGGGCGGCTTCAACCCCTACAAGATCGGCATCGAACTCTTCAAAGATATCGAGCGACGCTGGGACATGGGCCAGCATGGACCGCGCTGGGAAGACATCGGCGATCTGGGTGTCAAAGAGTCTTTCGACGACAAGAGCATGAAGGGACGCGAGAAGATCTTCGAGGTCCGCAAGATCTACAACGATGTCAGTTTCATCGACGAGTTCCTCACCGAGGAATTTGTCGAGCGACACAAGATGTACCAGCACAAGCGCGACCCCCAGACCGGCGAGATCAAAATCGCCAGCCGCGACTACAACCGCGTCAAGCAGACGCTTCTGCACTTTCTGACTAACGCAGGCCAGCCATTCATCTATGTCGTCGATGCCAACTACATGAATCGTGGCGAACTCGTCCTTGCCCACAAGTTCACGGGCGTCGAAGTCGAGATCGCCCGCGTCAACGAAGTGATGCAGAGCCTGCGCATGATGTGGGGCCGCCCCGTCCACCTCATGATGCACCTCAGCGAAGACAACTGCATGCTGTCACTCGAAACCATTGGCGGCAAACTCAAGAAAGAACGCATCTCGCAAGAAACCCCCAGCCCCGCGCACTTGCTGTGACGCTTGCCCACCATGTGAAGAAAGACGACGCAGAAAACCTTCATCGTGGGCAATACTCACAGCCGCCTTCTGATCAACTCCATCACAAATCCAACGACGAACAATCCTGTCGCGATCCCGCCCCACTTGAACAACGCACTCCACGCGCTGGTCTTCTTGTTCGCCTCCCACAACTCAATCCCCCTTGCAGCGGGCTGAATCTCGCGCCCGCCGCTGCTGCCATCGGGATTGGTGATGTCGCCCGTGTCGGGGTCAAAGCGCTGGAACTCGCCTCCCAGCGGCGCGAATGCCATCTCTTGCTCAAACTGCTCCACGGGTGGGTTGAAGCCGCACGATACAACCCGCCATGTGACCGCCTTGTCATCCGGCTTATTGGGCAACTCCACGATAGTTTGCGGCCAGGCGGGCATGTCCTGTCCCTTGTCCCTGTCAGTACTCATGAAGTCACGATATTCAACAGTGTCGCTCGTCCCGCGCGTACTCACCCACTTTGTCAGCGTCCCGTCCGTGCTAAACGTCAGCGTCGTCCCGTCCTCAAGCCGCAACGTGCAAGTATCCTGCGAAGTCTCAACCCCAGCCTTCGCGATGCCATCAAGTAACCGAAGCATCGGCCAGGGTGCATAGGCAAGTAGTGCAGGCCCGGGGCTGGGCAGCCACGCCGACGCAGCGTCGTGCTGGATGTACATTCGCATCGTGCCCCTGCGGGCCCGAAAGTGTGTGCCGTCGTAGTGAGAGAAGTAGCCACGCTCTCGGTCCCATTCGCCCGACGCATCGCGCTTGAAGACGCGCTGGCTGAAGCGTCGCCCCGAGTCCAGCAGAATCTCGATGCGCACTGGCACATCCTCCCTGTTGGCCTCTGTTTCCAGAATCACGCGCACCGCACGCACGCCCGCATATGCGCGAAGCGACTCAAGCACAGGCCCTGGCAGCGTCGACTCTTTCGAGATCGCAACCGATCCATCCGCTACTTGAGGTTGCAACTGTGCAGTTGCGTCGCAAGCACCAATGAGCAAGCACGCGACCATGATGTCGAGGAAGCGTCGTGAGTTCATGCACATGTTTTCGGACGGATTGCGTCGTGACTTTGGCCAGAACCTTGGTGGCGCTGCCACGACAACCCATCACTTCTTGCGACCCATGCGCCGAAGTTGCGCCAGCATACGCAGGGTTTCCTGCGCAGGCCCCGCCGGGGCACCCAGCCACGTCTCGCCAGCGGGAATGTTGTTCATCACCCCTGACATGCTGCCCACCCTGGCTCCGCTGCCAACCGAAAGGTTGTCGGCGATTCCCACCTTCGCGCCCAGCATCACGCCATCGCCCAGCGTGACCGAACCCGCCAGGCCGGCCTCCCCACAAATGATGCAACTCCGCCCGATGATGCAGTTATGCGCAATCTGCACGAGATTGTCGATCTTGGTGCCGGACCCGATGGTGGTGCTGCCAAACTTCGCCCGATCCACGCAGGAGTTTGCGCCGATCTCCACGTCATCACCAATCTCGACGATGCCGATATGAGGAATCTTGAGCAGTCCCTTGCCGTCTGGGCGATAGCCAAACCCGTCCGCGCCAATGACAACACCGCTGTGCAGGATGCAATCTCGGCCAATCGTGCAGCGGTCCAGCACGCGCACGCCCGGGTGGAGCGTCGTGCCATCACTGATGCTCGCCCGCGATCCTACATAGACCTGCGCCACCAGGACGCATCGCGGACCGATACTGGCCATCGCCTCGATCACGCACCCCGGTCCAACGTGCGCGTTCGCGTCCACGTTCGCGGTGGGATGCACGATCGCGCTGGCGTGTATGCCCGCTTCGCGATGTTGCGAGGCTGGAGCAAGCAGAGTGAGGACTTGAATCAGTGCGAGGTCGACATCGGGCACGACGATTAGCGTCCGATCACCGATGCGCGCCGCAATGTCTTTGCTCGAAGCCTCCAGCACCGACTCTGCAACCAGCGCAGAGCGCGGCCCGCTGCTTCGCTCGATCCATTGCTGCATGTACGTCTTGCTGCGAAGGAACGTCAGGTCTGTGCTCTGTGACGAGTCCGAGGTACCCAGTCCATGAACAGCGACACCCGCATCGCCCACAACCCGCGCACGGAGCCGCTCTGCGATTGTCCCCGCAGTGTGCGAGGTTGGTCGTGCTGGATCGGGTGGTCCTGTCATCTGGTGCGGCATCGGGAACCCAAGATTATGGATTGCTCGACGTTGCTTTGCCCTGGGTATATTCATTCTCCATCACTGTCAGCACGCGCTGCGTGATGTCGATAGTGGGGGTGGCGAACAGAATTCGCTTCATCAGCACCTCATCACGCAATTGATTGGTGCCGGCTACTTCGGTCAGGGTCACCGGACGGTCGTCCAGCACCACAAGATCAAATCCTTCGCGCTGCGCAAAGGCATTGATCGCGGTCGATGCCTTGCCATACAGCTCTCGGATCACCTGCGCGTTGAGAATGTCCAGCGTCTTCTCGAACCGCTCGTTGCGCACCTTGTAGGTGCTGTTGGCCTCCTGCAACTGCATCAGTTTCTCGATGCGGCGCTGCGTCTCGCCCTTGGGAATGTTGTCCTTGAGTTCACCCTCCAGCGCCTTGACCTGCTGCTCGAGTTGGGAGAGTTCGGCCCGCATCTGTTCACGCGCTGGCATCATCGCGATGTTGCGATCCTTGAGTTCGCTCAGTCCGTTGATGAGCGTCATCACGTCCACGATCGCAACCCGCGAAGGCGTCGCCGCCTGGGTTGCCTGTGGAACGGCGTTTGCGCTCGAGTACAGCACGCCCATGGTCGCAATCCCGGCTCCGATCGCTAGAGCCGCTCCCCAACGCCGCAGCAGCGCGCCAGAACGAGGGCCAGAACGTGGGCCAGAACGAGGGCCAGCACGGCCGGAAGTGGGGGCGGGCGAGTGTGTGTGTGGTCCGTCGTGAGTTGTCATGGTCATAGGCTCGTTGGTCATAGCAAAGTCTCGAACAAGTATCAAAGAATGAGGTGGCAAAGACTTCTAGCGATCCATCAGAGATTCAACAGCACCGTCACTACAACGCGGCGCAACCACGACACGTTGAGTTAGTAGCCATTATACACGATCTTCGACGCAAATGTTCGTCCCCGGTTCCACGCCCAGCGGTGACACAACCCAGCCCTGACCCGCAACATCTAGAACGGAATATCCAGCGAGAACGTGAACAGCCGCTCTCGATCCGTCTCTTCCTTCAGGATCGGAAAGCCAAGATCAAAGGCCAGCGGTACGGCACCCAGTTGCGGCACCGAAATCCGCAATCCCACACCAACTGAAACTCGATACGACGAAAACCCGATGTCGGGCGTGACGGTGCCGCTGTCGATGAATGCCACGCCCGTAATCAACTCGTCGTACAAGGGCTGCTGGTACTCCGCCCCCAGGAAGAACAGCCAGTTCCCGCCGATGGGGTCGTCCGTGATGTTCCCGTCCCGATCCGTGCCGACAGGAGCCGCGCCGCGAAAGGCAAACCCGCGGAAGTTCTGGCCGCCCAGATAGTTTCGCTCGTAGAACGGCGCGGCATCCTCGCCCCCAAGGATGTAATTTGCACGGGCCCGAAGCAAGAGCGTCGTGCTCCGACCCAGCACGTCCTCGTCAAGTTTGTAATAGCGGGAATATTCGCCCGAAACCTGAGTGAACGTGTCATCGCCCAGCAGCCCGAACTGATCGATGCCCAGCGTGATCAACTCGCCCTTAGTGGGAAACACAACCTGATCGATCGTCCGCCGCGACAGCGTGACCCCGATGCTGTTGAGCAATCGCTGCTCGGCATCATCGAAGTATTCCTGCGGTGCATCGTCATCAATGTCAGACAACTCGACCGTCTCGATACGAAACGGCACGCTCACCTTCCAGCGTGAGCCGAAGTTACGTCCTACTGCGAAACTCGCGCCCACGCGCTGCTCGTCATACGCACGATAGATGCGCTGGTTGTAGTACAGCCGCGCCGAGCCGGCATAATCCGACGTGCCCAGATAGGGATCAGACAACGCGATCTCAAACCTGCGCTGGCGATCGCCAGGCTGCAAACTGATGCTGAACGTTTGTCCGCCGCCACGAAATGCCTGCCCGCTGAAAAACTCGCCCGTCGTCTCGGGCGTGTCCAGGACGTCAAAGTTCCGCTCCGTCAGGCCGATCAGGCCCGTCACGCCGCCGTCGCTGCCCGCCGATACGCCGATGTTGAATGAGCCGGTGTTGGTCTCCGTCACCTCCGCGATCACGTCGCGATAGCCCGGATCATCCGGATTTTCCGGCTGAATCGCCAGACGAACACCCTGCCGATCAAACAGGCTGGTGTTCTGGATGCGCTTTTCACTCTCCACCACCGCCGTCGCGTCCAGGGGCCGATCCGGTTGCATCTCAATCTGCCGCCTGATCACCTGATCCTGCGTGATCGTGTTGCCCACGACCTCGACCAGCCCGGTTCGAAACCGCTCCCCCTCGTCAATCACCAGCAGCACATCCACCAGCGGCTGACCCGGCACACGAAGCTCGCGCTTGCCCACCCGTGCATCCGCATACCCAAGCTTGCCGTACGCACCCTTGATCTCATCGAGGCTCTTGCGCACCCGCACGTCGCTGTACACATCGCCAGGCTTGATCGTCATCAGGCCAATGAGTTGCAGAGGCACAAACACGCCCGTCGCGTCTTTCCTCCCGTTGCTGCCGTCATAGATAACCTTGATCTCACGGACGCTGTATGGAGAACCTTCTTCAACCTGGAAGTCAACCAGCACCTCGCGCCCGTCGGGGCTGGGCGTTAGGATTGGCGCGCACCGCACATCGAGATAGCCCCGATCCCGGTAGTATCGCACGATGGCTGCAATGTCGCTGTCCAGCACATCATCATCAAGTTCTCCGGGCTCGATGAACGAGACCAGCCACGCCTCGGTCGTGCTGATCTGCCAGCGAAGTTCCTGCTCCGAGACGTTGTTGTTGCCCAGGAATCGCACCTGCGACACCCGCAACTTCTCTCCCTCGCGAATCTGGAAGATGACCGCACCAGTCTCCTCGATCTGCTGCTTGTCAAAGCCGACACGCGCGTTGTAGAACCCCTCCTCCCGATACTTCTGCTCGATACGCCTTGCTGCTCGGTCCAGCGCCGACGGATCCACGGGCGTTCCCTCAAGCAGATCAATCAGCGGTGTCAACTGCGCGTCATTGATCCGCGTGTTGCCCGTGATGTCAACCACCGTCACCAGCGGCTGCAACCGCACGGTGTAAATCACCTCAACGCTGCCATCATCCAGCGCCTGCACGCTCGCCTCGACGCTGCGAAACCGCCCCACGCGGTTGAGCCGCGATAGGTCCTCGCTCACCAACGCCGCGTCAAACGGTGCCCCCTCACGCAGCCGCAACTGATTCCGCGCCAGCGCATCTACGTCCGCTTCCAGTCCCCGATATGCCTGTGCCTGTCCCGACAGTCCCTGTCCAGATGGAACCTGCCCCGCATTGCTCGCTTCCGGCACGCGAAACGTGGTCCGTCGAACCGCTCGCCCCGCCAGCGCCACCAACTCCGGATCCTGCATCAGCGTTTTCACCGCTGGCAAAGGCCCCGCCGGTGCGTCCTGGCCCAGGGCCATGGTCGTTCCCGCCACGACGCACAGCCACGCCGCGATCATCGCGGCTGGCACACGCCCCAAACCATCCTGGACAATCGGCTCCTGCAAGGAAGCCGACGGTAAGCACCCTCGCCCGTGTTTGCCCGTGCGAAGTGTCCCCCTCCCGTACGCCCCTAAACTGCACCGTGCCAAAGTCTTCTGCCCCCACATCCAAAGCCCAATCCCCAAAGACGGTTTCCCTTGTCTCGCTGGGTTGTCCAAAGAACCTCGTCGACAGTGAGAAAATGCTCGGCCTCCTCGTTGAGAGTGGCCTCACGCCCGTTTCCAGCCAGCAGGAGAACTTTGGCAGTGCGGACGCCGTCGTCGTCAACACCTGCGGCTTCCTCGAAGCCAGCAAGGACGAGTCCCTCGCCGTCATCAAGGAAGCCATCGCCGCCAAGGAACGTGGCGAGGTCAAGCGTGTCGTCGTCGCCGGCTGCCTCGTTCAGCGTCATCGTGCCAAGATGCTCGAATGGGCTCCTGGCATCGACGCGATGGTGGGTGTCTTTGATCGCGACAAGATCGTCGAGGCCGTCTTTGGCAACGATCCCAGTATCCCACGTGAGACCCGCCGCGCCGCCAAGGCCAAGATCGAAGAAGCCCCCAAATACTGGATAGCCGGCAACGCCCTGGTCGCCGCCAAGGAGCGCGGCCTTAATACCACCGGCCTCACCGTCAACGGCAAGGATGGCAACGGCATCGGATACTTCGAGGACGATTCCGCCCGCCTCCGCCTCACGCCCCGCCACTACGCCTATCTCCGCATCTCCGAAGGCTGCAACCAGAATTGTGCCTTCTGCACCATCCCCAGCATCCGCGGCAAGATGCGCAGCAAGGGCGTGGAGAGCATCATGAACGAAGCCCGCGAGTTACTCGTCGATGGTGCCCACGAACTCCTCCTGATTGGCCAGGACACCACCAGCTATGGCGATGACATCGGTGTGGGTGGTGGCGGGGGTACAAGTGGGGGTGGAAGTGGGAGTGCAGATCGCTTCGATCGCGGCCTCCCCCTCATCCTCAAGCAACTGTCCGACACCGTGAAAGAAACCACCGGCATGGGCTGGCTCCGCCTCATGTACGCCTACCCCACCAACTTTTCAGATGACATCATCGACGCCTGCGCCGAACTGTGCAGCACCGGCCACCTGATTCCCTATCTCGATATCCCGCTCCAGCATGCCAGCGACCGCGTCCTGAGCCTCATGCGCCGCAACGCCACCCGCAAGCAGCAAGAGCTGCTCATCACCAAGCTCAAAAAGAAAATTCCCGGCTTTGCCGTCCGCACCACGTTCATCAGCGGCTTCCCAGGCGAAACCGAAAAGGACCACAAGCAGTTGCTTGAGTTCGTCAACGACATGGACTTTGAAAACGTCGGCGTCTTTGAATACAGCCACGAAGAAGGCACCGTCGCCGGCACCATGGAAGAAGATGCCTCCCTCGCCGTCGCCCCCGAAGACAAGGCCCACCGCCGCGGCGAAGTCATGGCCCTCCAGCAGAAGCTCGTCTTCGCCCGCAACCAAAAACTCGCCGACATGTTCGACGAAAAACACCCCATCGACAAACGCGGCAAGGTCAAGGGCCACCAGGTCGATGTGCTGATCGACGCCCCCCTCCGCACCACCGGCAAAAAAACCACCGGCGTCTCCGAAGGCGGTCGCCTCTATCAAGGCCGCACCACCAGCCAGGCCCCCCAGATCGACGGCGTCACCTATGTCCAGAGCAAGGACAAACTCTCGCCGGGCGAAGTTATTCGATGTGTGATTACCGGCTTTGACGGGTATGACCTGGTGGCGAAGCCCATCACAGAGCTCGAAAAGAAAGTCGGCCTCACCATTCTGAAGTAGCCTGCTCTTTGCCAGTCGGCCCATCAACGGTCGCGCGGTGTACGAATAACCTCTATGCCACAAACGTGCCCGTCTCACCAACCGCCAGAGCACAACCAACAATTGCGTACGCCACTATAGAACCCCAAAGATTATTCATTTCCGTTTCCTCCGGATAATGACTACGAGCACTCCCCATATCACGATAGATCCTGGTGATGGCACAGTAGAGCCAATTCGAAGTCCGACTTCACCGCCACCTATTCGAAGTGTCGCTCCAAAATTAGTAATATCCTCGATGATTTGATTTGGATCACGAAAAAAAGTACTTGACCCGCCGTAGTACCTGTAATTGGGTATGTAGTGATCTTCATGCCACTCCGCCACACCGCCGCTGGTATCAAGTAATCCCCACGGACTTTGAGTATCTGGGTAACTCCCGACAGGTAAGTCCAGTTCCGCGCCGTTGGTGCCTCGCCAGCCCGCGCTCGTCTCACCAACGCCCGGCGGACCCGACACCGGCAACGTGTCGGAACTGTTCGAGAATCGCCACCAGCCCGCCTCGTCGGGTCCGAACCGATTCGGATCAAAGTGCGCGGCCTTCAACCACTCATCAAAAGTGGGAATGAAGTAGGTCGCCGTCGTAAGGCGATGTTCGGCATCGGTATACAGCAAGGACCCAAACTCATCCGTAGTCTCGCCCCATGTTGTTGAGTCGTACGCGCCAGGAATCAATGACGCTGTCGTCGACTGTTTGCCGTTGGTCAACCAGTTGCAATAGAGCGCCGCCATCCGCCAACCGATGCCGTAGACAGAGGTCTGCGCGGCGTTCGGTTCGTTGACCAGTTGCCAGCGCAGGCCCGGCCCGCCCCACTGTGATCAGGTAACGCACCGGAGTATCCGTTGGGCAATGCTGGCCAGAATGGATGTGGCGTCGCTGTATTGGAGAACGTGTTGAGAAACTCGATCCATTCGCCGGTTGTTAGTTCTGTCTGTGCGATTCGATATTCATACCCAACCGATCCGCGCCCTGCCACAGAGCCGAATGGGTTTGGTCCGTTGTACGCCGGATTGTTCACCGCATCAATCATGACAAAGTCCTGCCCCCTCGCGTCACATACACCCAAGCCCAGGCAAGCCGCGAATTCCAGATGTGCCGCCATGCACCACGCACGATGCCCCGAAAGCATCTTCTGTGACAGATACTCAATTCCCATGCAGTCCAAGATACCCAGTCGCGAGTACCTGTGTCAAGCAAGTTCTGGACTATTCAAGCCCCGCAACATTCCCTCGCGTCGCAGGCCATCCTTCGCCCCCTCAATCTCGCCGTACCGCATGCGAACGTTTCACAATCCTCGAATCACGCAGCCTTCCGTTCCCTGACCACAATCAAGTTGTTCGTTCCCATCCTGCATCCAAACCCAGCACACAATCACGCGCCCCATGTTCCCCCTCCGCATCATCGCCCTCCTCCGCCTCGCCTGGCTCGGCCTCTTCCTCGCCGCCGCCTCATACGTCGCGCTCTGGTATCACCTGGGCACCGCCGACTTCACCAAGCTCATCCTCATCCACCCCTTCTCGGGCATCATCCTGCTTCTCGCCGCCATCACCATCGTCCCGCTCCTCATCACCATCTACAAGCGCCACGTCCGCGCACTGGTGCAGAGCATGGACTACCTGATCTGCCCGCGCTGCGCCTACGACCTCCGCGGCTGTGATTCCTTCGGCCCCTGTCCCGAGTGCGGCCGCCCCTACGCCCGCGATCTCCTTCCACGCGACTGGAGCCGCGCAGGCTTTGCAAGCGAATACCTCTGGCGCGTCCTGTATCGCCGTCGCTGACGCGATGAGAATCCCGTGCCCGTGCCATCGATGTCGCCTGCTCTAAGGCGACATCGATGCCAACAACCAGCATCACCACGTCGCAAAATTCCGCATCAAACTCAGCACAACCCAGCCGACATCGATGCGAACATATCATCCCCCATGGCCGACCAACCCACGCAACCTCAGTCGCCCCCGCCAGCCCCGTCCCACGCACCAGCAACCGCCCCAACACAACCAACCACGCAGTACTCCTCGCAGCCAGCCGCCAAGCCCGGCTTCCGCTGGTCGCGCCTCATCTTCCTTCCCTTCAAGAGCAAACTTTTCGCCCTCGCCACCATCGCCGTCCTCTTTGGTGCCGGAGCCCTCGCCTACAACGCCATCAACCAAGGCGCTGTCGATGGCCTCGCCCTCGACGCGGCCCCCTGGAGCCTCCGCGCGGGCGTCAGTTTCATGGCCGCCTTCGTCTTTGCTTTCCTCATGCGTCTCGCGATCAAGATGGCCCTCATCGTCGGCGGCCTCCTCATTGGCGGTGCCATGCTCCTGCACTGGCTTGGCCTGGGCGTCTCCGCCGAAGGCATCGAGCAACTCAAGGAAGGTGTCCAGCACGCAACCGCCACCATCAAGGCCCAGGGCAATGCGTACTGGGAAACCGCCCAGCAATATCTCCCCAGTGGAGGCGCGGCCGGCCTTGGGCTCTGGAAAGGCTCTCGCCAGGAAATCGTCTAGATCCCGTCACGCCCCATCACGCCTCGTCACACCAAGGTTCACACCCCGCACAACGTGCAAGGCCCCTCGCTGAACAGCAGCAGGAAGGCCTCGATGTCGCATGGGTCAAAGAGCGAACCGTCGTTGTTGAAGTCGATGTCATTGCACGTTGCCGACGCGGGCAGACAAGGCCCCTCGCTAAACACACTCAGGAACGCATCAACATCCGTCGGATCAAACAGCGAACCGTCGTTGTTGAAGTCGATCGAATCGCACTGCAGGCTCTGGCCAAGATCAACAAAGAACCCCTCGAGCGCTCCGTCCGGGTTGATTCCCCGACCCACCAGGTATCTTCCATTGGGTGAAACCTCCGTCACCGCCAGGAGAGTCCATGCAAGCACGTCCTGGGCCGAAGCGAGCAACGACGCTCGCAGGTCAATCACCGAATTGCCAATCCAGTACGTCGCGATATCGGCACCAAGATTGTTGAGAAACGCTGTGCCGCCGATGACTCCACCATCCGCAGAAACGCCAAACGCAGAGCCAGCGTCATAACCCGCTGGCACAGGCAGCAACTGCGTCGTGCCGTTGGCACGCCATACCGCTGCCTGCGTCGCGCCCGCCGCGTCGTTGGCTTGTCCCACCAGCACACCAGCATCACCAGACATCGCAATGACCGCCGTGCTTGACTGAATACCGAAAGGATTGGGCAAGGCCACCAGCCCCCCGACCTCGTCCCACCGAACCGCCGTGAAAACATTTCCCACCGAGTAACCCGCAAGCACGCTGCCATCACCCGAGATCGCATTCGCGGCGGACTCATAGTCATCCACCAACGCTCCCAGATCCTGCCAGCCGCCCACACTCGTCCATCGAGCCGCGCGAAATGTGCCATCCTCCACCCGCGATAACAACCCGGCAACCACCGCCCCGTTGTCAGAGACGTCGTTCCCGGCGCTCGCGTCATACTCAATCTCATTGGGAACGTTCAGTCCCTGCAGCCCGATCGTGTCTCCGAGGCGGAACCCAACCTGCGGATTGGTGTTCTCTCCTGCGACTACGCTCCCGTCCGGTGTGATCACCCGCGCGAAGATGTTCGAGGTCGGTGCCAGTCCATTGATCTGCACTATGCCCGTTAGCACCGTCCATCGAAACGAGCGGAAACCGACATTGGGCACGTACATATCACCGACCGCCACCCCGTCATTTGATACCCCCATCGCGTTGCTGAACGCGGGATTCTGTGGCTCCTCTCCTGGTGGCAGCCCGATCCTGTGGAAGGTGGGCTGCGCGGACGCAACACCTGCAAGCGCGAGCAAGTGAAGAACGATTGGTGTGGCAAGACGCATGAGCGGGCTCCGGTGTCAGATATGCAGACAAGTTGACCATTGTCATTGTACATCGATTCCGCAATCGTCAATATCGAAACCACAACGAATCCACTCAAATATCCTCGCACGCGCCAGCCTATCTGCCGATTCATCCACCCAAACCCGGAGTCCTCCCCAGTTCCAGAGCCCCAGAACCCTCGACGTGCTAGGCTGGTACATGGGTCGACCCAAGTTCATTCGCATCACCAGCCCGCAGCAGTGGGCTGTCCCGCTCGCTCCCATTCGCAGCGAACTGCTCCAGGCTCTGCGCTGTCTGGGCCCCTGTTCCGCCGCAGAACTGGGCCGCATGCTGGATCGTCCTGCCGATACCTTGTATCGCCATCTCGCCCAACTCCAACGCGCCGGCTATGTCGTCGAATCGGGTATCAGAAAGCGGGGCCGATCCGCAGAAAGACTCTTCGACCTCACCGCCGACGACTTTGCGATGGCCTTTGCTGATGTGCGAAGCGACGCGGCCAAGTCCAGCGTCGCCCGTACCGCCCGCGTTTTTCTCGATGCCATGCGCCGAACCATCGTCGACTCAGCCCAGGCCGACGCGCTCGTCCTTCCCACGCCCGAACCCAACTTCCTCATCAACTACGAACTCAGTTGGCTGACACCCCAGGACTTTCGCAAGGTCCGCGCCCTCATGTACCAGATCAAACTGCTCATGGATGGTGCCCGCCCAAAGTGCCAGGGCCGCTTGTACTCATCCATCACAGTGCTCGCCCCTGTGACTCGAAAGAAGCGACCCTCCACGCAACGCTCCTCCGCCAGCGCCCCGCCCACCAAGAGGAGGCGAGCGCGCCCAAAGCCCGCACAATGATCACACCCCGCACAACGTGCAAGGCCCCTCGCTGAACAGCAGCAGGAAGGCCTCGATGTCGCATGGGTCAAAGAGCGAACCGTCGTTGTTGAAGTCGATATCCCCGCACGTCGCCGTGTCGGGCACGCAGGGCCCTTCCGAGTACACGCTCAAGAACGCGTCGATGTCCTGTGGGTCAAAGAACGACGTGTCGTTGTTGAAGTCGATGCTGTTGCATACCACGCCTCGCGGTTTGAGTGCCCAGCCGGTATTTTTGTTTCCCTGCGAGCCATTGCCGATGATCCAGCCTGAGTTGCTGACGCGCACCGCGCTCCTCATCGTGTACCCCGCAGGAATCCCGGCGACAATCGCTGCATTGTTCAGATTGCGAAGACCTGTCGCATCGTTATACACAAATGCAGATTGCGACGCAAACTCGTTCGCGATTGATCCCACTACCGTGCGAGAGTTGTTGAAGCCTGATGCGGACACTTGCTGCTGATATCCAGCACCGGGGAAGGGCAGCACATGCACCGAACCATCCTGCGAATAAATAAACGAGTATCGGTAGATCGGAAACGTTCCAGGGCGAATGCAGAGAATGTCACCCTGATCGTTGATGTCCGTCGCGCCGATGATGCCTACGCCCAGAGTTGGCGGCACAACATCAGCAAGCAACGTGTACGCACCGGTATTGAGGTTTGTGAAGAACCATCCGCCAGCAACGAAGCCGCTCAACCACCCGATGGCAATGCCAGAGTTGTTCACTCGGCTCAGGCCCTTTGCACTCGGAATTGGAAACGGCATCGCATGTGCGCCGTTTACCGGGTCCCACAGGTATGGAACATACGTCACGCCGCCGGAATCCGAGCACGAGCAGCCACTGATCGTCCCCACAGCAAGCCCCGCGTCATTCACATCGCCAAAGCGGGGGCCGTAGTACGTTCCAGGAAGCGAGGGTGGAGTCCATGTCTGGTTGGTTTCGTAGTTGTGGATATTCGCCAGCCCAACAGTGAAACCCGTGTTGTTGATTCCCTTGAGTCCCGTCACAGGAATCTCGACCTTGCCGTTGGCTTGGGTCCAGACAAAGCCTGGATACCCGATTCGATTATCCATCGTCGCTTCGCCAACCACAACGCCTAAGTCGTTGACATCCCAAACGAAGGTCTCTCCTGCGAGCGGATTGGCGTTGAACGAATCGATTTTGTAAAAGTCATATTCTGGTTCGGCGAAGACAGATGCCACCACGCCGCACGCCGTACAAAATACAAACAACTGAACGTGCGTTTTGATCTTCATAAGTACCCCTTTTTTTTGATCGGAACGCTCTACATGCGTAAATTATATCAAATAGGACTAATTTATCTTCAATAATTCCATTTTTGCTAACTTTATTTTTTACAAACATTCACCTAAAGCCTGCTAATATCCTAATACTACCCCCGTACAGATCGCGACAGCAACACTCCTGTGTCTTGTCGATCCACGTGTGTGCGCATGGAGATATTCGATCGCTTTCGCCTTGCCTATTGGTCACGTCCACTGATAGACGCTCCTCCGCCAGCGCCCCGCCCGCCAAGAGGAGGCGAGCGCGCCCAAAGCCCGCACAATGATCACACCCCGCACAACGTGCAAGGCCCCTCGTTGAACAGCAGCAGGAAGGCCTCGATGTCGCATGGGTCAAAGAGCGAACCGTCGTTGTTGAAGTCGATATCCCCGCACGTTGCCGTGCCGGGCACGCAGGGCCCCTCGCTGAACACGCTCAGGAACGCCTCGATGTCCTGTGGGTCAAAGGCCGACCCGTCGTTGTTGAAGTCAATCGAATCGCAAGTTGGACCGATGTTGACGCGGACAAACTTGCCCGAGTCGAGGACATCGAGATTGACCCAGCCGATGTTCTCGCCCCACGCATATCCACGCAGGCGGCCCGAAGCAATATCGACACGAGCGGCGTTGGGCGGTGTTGCAAGAGCACCGCCACTGAAGTTAATCCACCCGACGTTTTCCGCCCACGCCATCCCAGTCATCGCGCCAGTACTTGGGTTGATGTTGACGCCATAGTTCAGTCCAGTCGTGTTTGTATAAGGTCCACCGTTACCCAGGTTCATCCAGCCAATATTCTCGGCCCAGATGAAACCCTGCGCGTAGCCTGAAACCAGATCGATCCGTGCCCCCTGCGTCCCGGCGGGGTTGCCCGCATCAAACCAATTCATATACCCGCAATTTTCACTCCAAGAAAACTTACTGGCAGGATCGACGTTGGACTGCGCAATTGCAGGGAAAGCAAGAGTTGCAAAGGTAAGGAAGGTCACGAGTAAGGTCTTCATGGTGTGCTCCGTTTCAGATATACGTGTGTGCCCGAATGCGTGCTGGATCGAAACAAAATAGTGTGAACGACGGGGTCAATACGAGAAATTTGCATTTGCGTCCGTGGTGCCAAGGGTGCTAGGGGCGGCGAAACCTACGACGGCCGCGCTGGCGGGTGCTCGGCGGTCGATGATCGGGCCATAAACGTTGTTGGCGACAATGTCCCAGTCGGTGGTGTTGCCCGAGCACGTGTTCTTGATGATGATGTTGCCGGCGACGTCCACATCGATGCCGCGGTCGGAGCCGGTGCAGTTGTTGCCCTCGATGCGGTTGTCGGAGGATGTGGCGTGGATGCCTGCGCCGTCGCCGCCGCTGCCGTTGCTGTCGCAGGTGTTGTCGGTCACGCGGCAGTCGCTAAAGACTTGGACCCCGTCGCCGCCGTTGGAGCTGGCTGTGCAACCCGTCACCGTGCTGCCAATGCTCGCGCTGATGCCGTCGCCGGTGTTGAGGTAGGCCGTGCAACCCGTCACCGTGCTGCCGTCGCTCGCGAAGATGCCGTTGCCGCTGTTGAAGCGGGCTGTGCAACCCGTCACCGTGCTGCCGGTGCCCACGGTGATGCCGGTGCCGGTGTTGAAGATGGCCGTGCAACCCGTCACCGTGCTGCCGAAGCTCGCGCTGATGCCGCCGCCGCTGTTGGAGCTGGCCGTGCAACCCGTCAGCGTGTTGCCGGTGCCCGTTAAGATGCCGGTGCCGGTGTTGAAGAGGGCCGTGCAACCCGTCACCGTGCTGGCGGTTCCGGCAATGATGCCCCGCCCGCCGTTGCCCTCGACCCGCAGATCCTCCAGCAGGTTGTTGGTGCTGTTGTTCACGTCGACTCCGTCCCCGCCCCAGGCGCGGGCCGTGCCGTTGCGGACCGCGGTGTTGCGGGTGTTGGTGAGCGTCACCGAGACCCCGTCCAGTGAGCCGGGCACGCCCGCCAACTCGAAGCCCATCAGGTCGATGGTGACGCTGGGGCCGCTGGCGGCCACGG